>LXNI01000959.1_pt1 | contig 28704 bp, 20 predicted proteins | sample 809091 | NCBI WGS metagenome assembly LXNI01 (sample SAMN04870527, study PRJNA318959) | sponge metagenome | biome: 01000161; feature: marine sponge reef; material: water | host: Sarcotragus foetidus | place: Greece: Milos, Mediterranean Sea | collected 2013-05-29 | depth 5-7 m | reverse complement strand
TCGTAGCGGTTGGGGTAGGTCAGCAGCTCGTTGTGGTTCAGCTTGACGAGGAAGGGGATCCGGTGTGCGTACCGGCGCGACACGGAGCCCAGCACGCCCAGCGTGGATGCGACCGCGTTGCACCCGCCCTCCACCGCCAGTTCGCAGATCTTGCCCGGGTCGAAGTAGACCGGATTCGGCGCGAACGACGCCCCCGCCGAGTGCTCGATCCCCTGGTCGACGGGCAGGATGGAGACGTAGCCGGTGCCGGATAGCCGGCCGTGGCCGAGGATCTGCTGCATGCTGCGCAGCACCTGGGGGTTGCGGTCGGTCCCCGCGACCACCCGGTCGACGAAATCGGGGCCGGGGAGGTGGAGTTGCTCGCGCGGGAAGCCGCGTGCGCGGTAGGTGAGGAGGTCGTCGGCCTCGTGGCCGAGAAGGTCCTGGATTCTGTCGGATGCGGGCATGATTGGCGTGGTGGAGGGTGTTTGGCCGGGATGGAGGTGGGGGTCGGACTCGGTTGCGCATGTTAGTGTGGACCCGAGCGGCACCGGTGTCCAGTGGTGGGGGGCCGTGTCCGGCCTGCGAACTCGGAAGCTGACTCGGGAGTGCTCGCTTCCGAGTCTCCGGAGTCCGAAATTGGAACCCCGTCTGGAACCCGGAAACCACCTTGCCGCCATGGGGTACCCATCCGCATGGAAATCCCCTACGTCAGCCACTCGCTCGTTCTCGTCACGGGCGCCAGCGGATACGTCGGCGGACGCCTCGTCCCGGCCCTGGAGGCGAAGGGCGAAAGGGTGCGCTGCCTGGCCCGCACGGCCCGGTATCTGGAGGGCCGCTTCTCCCCCGCGACCGAGATCGTCCACGGCGATGCACTTGACCCGCCGTCGCTCGATGCCGCGCTCAAGGGCGTCGATACCGCGTACTACCTGGTGCATTCCATGGGATCACGGGCGGATTTCCGGGAACGGGACCGCACTTGCGCGCACAACTTCGCGTGCGCCGCGCGGCGGCAGGGGGTGCGACGGGTCATCTACCTGGGGGGGCTGGGTAGCCACCGCGACCTCTCCGCCCACCTGGCCAGCCGTCAGGAAGTAGGCGACATCCTCGCCTCGTACGGCCCACCCACCGTGGAATTCCGCGCCTCGATCATCATCGGTTCGGGGTCGCTCTCCTTTGAACTGATCCGCGGTCTGGTCAACCGGCTGCCGGTGATGGTCACCCCGCGATGGGTCCGTGCCGAGGCGCAGCCGATCGCCATCGGTGACGTCATCGACTACCTGCTGCACGGTCTTGACCTGGAGGCGGACGGCAACGAGGTCTTCGAAATCGGGGGCCCTCAACGCGTGACCTACGGCGAACTCATGCAGGAGTATGCCCGTCAGATGGGGGTGCGGCGTTTGATGATCCCGGTTCCGTTCCTCAGCCCGCGTCTCTCGAGTCTGTGGCTCGGACTGGTGACGCCGCTCTACGCGCGGGTGGGCAGGAAGCTGATCGACAGCCTGCGCCACGACACGGTCGTCCACGACCGGCGGGCGCTCGACCGCTTCACCGTCCGTCCCCTGGCGGTGCGTGCAGCCATCGCCGGGGCCCTGCTGGAGGAGGACCGCGAGCTGGCGCGCACGCGCTGGAGCGACGCAGTTTCCGCGGGCGGGAGCCGGCCGCGCTGGGGCGGAAGTCGCTTCGGTTCCCGGCTGATCGACCGGCAGCAGGAGCTGACGGCGGCCGAACCGGAGCGGGCATTCGCGCCCATCCAGCGCATTGGCGGGGTTGGGGGCTGGTACTTCGCCACCTGGCTGTGGTGGCTGCGCGGTGCGCTCGACCTGCTTGTGGGAGGTGTGGGGATGCGCAGGGGCCGCCGTCATCCGGTCGAGTTGCTGCCGGGCGACCCTCTGGACTTCTGGCGGGTCGAGGCCTTCGAAGCGGGCCGGCTGCTGCTGCTCAGAGCCGAGATGAAGGTGCCCGGGCGGGCCTGGCTGCAGTTCGAGGTGGAGCCGGAAGGTGGGGGAAGCCGGATCACCCAGACCGCCGTCTTCGATCCGGCGGGATTGGGTGGACTGGCGTACTGGTACGGCCTCTATCCGGTGCACTGGCTGATCTTTCGGGGGATGCTCAGGGGGATCGTGAGGGCGGGTGTTGCGGCACCGCCGGCGGCGGGCGTTGTCTGGCCGGCGAATACTCCGCAACTTCCGAGCTGAAGTCGCCACCGAGGCGCCGCGCATTCGTGGAGGGTGGCGCCCAAACCCTGACGTAACGTTAGGGTTTGGGCGGACCACCGGCTTGGAAGGAGCCAACAATGTCGAGCAGGCCGTGGACGGATCCCCGCGAGCACCGAGATCATCGAAACGCCGGGCTGGCGGGGTGCACCCGGATCATTCGCCGTGGGCTCCTCGCCCTGATCGCGGTCGCCACGGCCGCGGCCGCCGCCCTCCCCCTCCGCGCCCAGACCGACGACGACCCGATCGTGAAGCTCGTCGCCGAACCGGCGGAGTTGACCATGCGGGTCGGGGACGAGGTCGAGGTGACGATCACGGGGGTGACCCGCTCCGGCGCTCAGGTGGACGCACCGCCTGTGCGGCTGGTGGGCCCATTCTCGGCGGTGCGCGTGAGGGAAGGAGTCGTCACCGCGCTGGCGGCGGGGGACCATGTGCTGATCGCCACGCTGGTCCAGGATGCCGCTCCTCCCGCGGGCGAAACGGTCATGGTGAGGGTGCCGGTCCGCATCGACTGGCCGGCCGTTGCGCGAGTGGTGGTCACTCCTCTCACAAACCACCGTCTGCTCGCGGGAACCACGATTCGTTTCGGGGTCCGGGCCGAGCATGCAAACGGCAGCGAACGGCCCGATCCGCAGGTCGAGTGGCAGAGCGAAACGCCCGACATTGCAACCGTCGACGGCTTCGGACGCGTGACTGCTTCCGCCCCCGGAAAGGCCACCATCACCGCCACGGTCGACGGCGTAACCGGCACGGCCACCCTCTCCGCCGACCCCTTCACCGCCACCACCCTGACGATCACCGGCGGCGTCTCCCGCGCACGCACCGGCGACGTCATCGATTTCGGCGCCGAGGTGCGGGACGGGAACGGCGAACTCCTCCCCCGCATCCCCGTCGAGTGGTCCCACGCCTACGAGGCGCCGCCCGGCACCATGGCCCCGCCCGCCACCGCCCAAATACACGACGGCCGCTTCGTCGCCGACCTCCCCGGTCTCTACACGGTCGTGGCCAACGCCGGCCCTCTCGCCGCGCGCACCTCCTTCGAGATCGTCGCCCGCGACGTGGTCCAGCAGCTCGAAATCCACGGCCACGGCCGCGAACAGCGGGTCCGCACCACCGACTTCTGGGTCTTCGAGGGCGTGGACGAGCGCGACTACGCGATCACCGGGGCCAAGCGCTCCGACGGCTACGGTTTCGTGTGGGACGTCACCGATCCCGCCAACATCTTCAAGACCGACTCGGTTCAGGTGGACGCGCGCTCCGTCAACGACATGAAGGTGTCGCCCGACGGCCGCTACGCGACCATGACGCGCGAAGGGGCCTCCGACCGGCGCAACGGGGTTGTCATCCTCGACCTGGCCGACCCGGCCCATCCCGTGATCGCGTCGGAGGTCACGGAATACGGCCTGACCGGCGGGGTGCACAACGCCTTCCCCACCAACGACCACGTCTTCGCGCTGGCCGGGGGCGACAAGTACGTGATCCTGGACGTGAGCGACATCTACAACCCGCGCTACGTGGGCGAGTACAACCATCCCGACAGCCGGCTCCACGACGTGTGGGTGATGGACGGGCTGGCCTACTCGGCCGAGTGGGCGACCGGGCTGGTGGTGGTGGACGTGGGGGACGGGCGCTGGGGCGGGTCTCCCGAGAACCCGGTGTTCGTGAGCAGCTATCCGCTGCCGACGGGGGGCACGCACGCGGTCTTTCCGTACATCTCGGAGTCGACGGGGAAGCACTACGTCTTCGTGGGGGACGAGATCATGACGCGGCGGGGTCTGGCTTGGGAGGGGCCGGGGCAGGGGCGGGGGTCCTACCAGCTGCCGTACGACGCCGAGACCGGCATGCACGGCATCCCGCTGGCGACGCAGGGCTACATCCAGATCATCGACTTCTCCGACCCGGAAGACCCCGAGATGGTGGCCCGGTACGAGGTCCCCGAGTACGGGACGCACAACATCTGGGTGGAGGACGACATCCTCTACCAGGCGTACTACGAAGGGGGTGTGCGAATGGTGGACGTTTCGGGGGAGCTGATGGGGAACCTGTACACGCAGGGGCGCGAGATCGCGGTCTTCAAGGCCTTCGATCCGGCCGGGTACGTGCCCAATTCGCCGATGGCGTGGAGCGTCATGCCGTTCAAGGGGCGCATCTTCTTCTCGGACACGAACTCGGGGCTGTGGTCGGCGCGACTGGTACCGCGAAGCCGGCCGATCAGCTGAAGACCCCCGGGAAACGAACGGCCCCCGCGAGCGTAGACGACCGTCATGCCCTTGTCGATTCCCATCCGGGTCGGATTGCTGGGCGCCACCGGCATGGTGGGCCAGCGGTTCGTCCTCCAGCTGGAAGGTCATCCCTGGTTTCGCCTCGACTGGCTCGGCGCGAGCGAGCGGAGCGCGGGCCGGCGCTACGCCGAGGCCGTGCGCTGGGTCCAGGACCGTCCCATGCCCGAGAGCGTGGCCGGGATGATCGTGCAGCCCGCCGCCATGTCGGACGACTGTCCCAAGGTGGTCTTCTCGGCCATGGACGCGTCGGTCGCGGGCGGCATCGAAACGGCCTTTGCCCGCAGGGGAACCTTCGTGGTGTCGAACGCGCGCAACCACCGCCTCGACGCGGACGTCCCCCTCCTCATCCCGGAGGTGAACCCGGACCACGTGTGGCTGATCGACCACCAGCACCGCGAGCGCGGCTGGCCCGGGGCGATCGTCACCAACCCCAACTGCTCGACCATCACCCTGACCATGGCCCTCGCCCCGCTCCGCCCTTTCGGGATCCGGCGCGTACTCGTGACCACGCTCCAGGCGGTGAGCGGCGCCGGCTACCCGGGCGTGTCCTCGGTCGACATACTCGGCAACGTGGTGCCGTTCATCGGCGGCGAAGAGGACAAGCTCGCGGTGGAGACGTGCAAGCTGCTCGGGGAGCTGCGGGAAGGGAAAGACGGGGTGGATCCGGCGGACGTGACGGTGAGCGCGCACTGCAACAGGGTCCCCACGGTCGACGGACACCTGGTGTGCGCGTCGGTGGAACTGGAGAAGCAACCGTCGCCGGACGAGGCGCGGGAAGCGATGGCGGCCTTTCGCGGGAAACCCCAGAGGCTGGCCTTGCCGAGCGCGCCGTTGCGGCCGGTGCGGGTCGTGGAGGGCGTCGACCGTCCCCAGCCGCGTCACGATGTCATGGCGGGCAAAGGGATGGCGGTCACGGTGGGGCGGGTGCGGGAATGTCCGCTGCTGGGCCTCAAGTTCGTCGTCCTGGGGCACAACACGATCCGGGGTGCGGCGGGGGCGTCGGTGCTGAACGCCGAGTTGCTGATGTCGGCGGGGTGGCTGGCATCGCATTCGCAGGTCTTGCGCGGCACCCGGAACGGCGAGTCGCTGGACTGGCAGGGCGATGGAGGCTGACTCTTCTCCCCGGAACCCCCTGCGCATCGCGCTCGTGGGCCATGGCAGGATGGGACGCCTGATCGAAGAGCTGCCCCCGGAGCAAGATGCCACGGTGGTGCTGCGGCTCGACGAATCCAACAACCGGAACGGCACCGGACTCACCCGCGAGGCTTTGCGCGACACCGACGTGGCCATCGACTTTTCGACCGCCGCCGCTGTCACCTCCGGCAACCTCGAACGCCTCTGCGACCTCGGCGTCGACACCGTGGTCGGCACCACCGGGTGGGACGATCGGCGCGCCGAAATCCTGGCACACGCGCGGAGCAGCGGGATCGGCCTCGTCCACGGGGCGAACTTCTCGGTGGGCGTCAACGCCTTCTACCGTATCGTGGCGGCCGCCGCCCGTACCCTGGCCCGGTGCGACGGCTACGACCTCGCCGCCTTCGAGTCGCACCACCGCGGCAAGCGCGACGCCCCCTCGGGAACCGCGCTGCGCCTCCTCGACGAGGTCCGCGCCGCGGGCTGGACCGGCGAGATCGACATCACCAGCCAGCGAACCGGTTACGTTCCCGGTACCCACGAACTCCAGTGGGACTCGGCCGCCGACACCGTGGAGCTCCGCCACACGGCCCGATCCCGAGCCGGATTCGCACGCGGGGCACTGGCCGCCGCGCACTGGATCCACGGCCGCCCCGGCGTGTACGATTTCGCGGAGTGCTGGGAGCGGGTGGTGGCGGGGGACCGTCCCTCAAGCGAAAGCAGCCGATGAAGACCACAAGCGACGCGGCGGTGCGGGAACGACCATGGCTCCACGGATGCGGAACCGCCCTGGTTACACCCTTTCAGGCCGACGGCAGGGTGGACGAGGAACGCGTGCGCGCCCTGGTGCGCCGGCAGGTGGAGGCCGGGATCCACTTTCTGGTGCCGGGGGGGTCCACCGGCGAAGGGGTCACCCTGAACCGCGCGGAAAAGGTGCGGGTGACGGAGCTGACCGTGGAGGCGGCGGACGGCGCGGTCCCGGTCATCGCCGGCTGCGGGGGCAACGACACCGCCGAGGTGGTTGGGCAGGCCAGGTCGCTGGAGGGGACGGGGGCCAGCGGACTCCTTGTCGTCACCCCGTACTACAACAAGCCCACCCCGGACGGCCTCTTCCTCCACTATACGGCAATCGCCGAGGCCACGAGCCTGCCGATCGTCGTTTACAACGTCCCCAGCCGAACCGGCATCAACGTGACCGCCGAGACTCTCGCGCGTCTGGCCACGATCCCCGGCGTTGCGGCCGTCAAGGAGGCCGCGGGCGACATCATGCAGATGGCGCGGGTGGTCCAGTCGGTCCCTGCGGACTTTGCGGTGCTTTCGGGTGACGACGGGGCCGCGCTGCCCGCGATGGCGCTGGGGGCGCACGGGGTGATCTCGGTGGTCTCCAACCAGATCCCCGGGCCGATGGCCGAGCTTTGCGACCGGTGCCTGGCGGGGGATTTCGCCGCGGCGCGTCCCCTCCACCGACGCTGGCTGCCCCTCATGGACGCCAATTTCCTCGAGACCAACCCGGGACCGGTGAAGTTCTCGATGGCCGAAATGGGGCTGCTGGAGGACCGCTGCCGTCTTCCGCTGGCCGCGGTCGGCGCCGAAAACCGGCGGCGTATGCGGGAGGTGATGGACTCGGTGGCATTGTAATAAAAAGTTTACAAAATGTCATGTATAGTTTACATAGGAGAAACCTTTCTTGATCGCCGACCGCATCGACGAGGCCTTCGCCCGACCCACCCCTCTGGATAGCGACCACGACCTCTTCGCCGAGTTCCGCGACCTTCTGAGCGCAGGCCGGATCCGCGCCGCCCAGCCCGACCCCGCCGCCCCGCACGGCTGGCGCGTCAACGCATGGGTCAAGCGGGGGATCCTGCTGGGATTCCGGCTCGGCACCCTGGCCCGGTACGATCTGGGCGACGGCCTCCTCCACTTCACCGACAAGTCCACCTTCCCCCCCAAGACCACGTCACCCGGGGGCGGCACGCGCGTTGTGCCGGGTGGTTCGGCGGTGCGCGAGGGGGCGTTCCTGGGTCGCGGCGTCACCTGCATGCCTCCCATGTACGTCAATGTCGGAGCGTGGGTGGGCGACGGCACTATGATCGACTCGCACGCGCTGGTGGGCAGCTGCGCGCAGGTTGGCCGCCGCTGCCACATCAGCGCGGGGGCGCAGATCGGCGGGGTGCTCGAACCGGTCGGCGCGCTTCCCGTGATCGTCGAGGACGAGGTGCTGGTGGGGGGCAATTGCGGGGTGTACGAGGGGGCGATCGTGAAGTGGGGGGCGGTGCTGGGGGCGGGGGTCATCCTGACGCGCACGACCCCGGTCTACGATATCGCGCGGGGCGAGGTCATCCGCGCCGAGGGCGACGGTCCCCTGGTGATTCCCGACGGCGCGGTGGTGGTTCCCGGGTCGAGGCCCATCGGAAGCGGGCGCGGGCGTGAGTGGAATCTCTCGCTGCAGGCCCCGGTGATCGTCAAGTACCGCGACGACCGCACCGACGAGCGCATCCGGCTGGAGGAGCTGCTGCGCTGAGCCCGCCTCTCCGCCTCCCACCTTGTCCCCCGCGTGCCCCATCGGTAGAATGGCGCAACCCCCATCAACCGCACACGATCCGTGTGACCCACCGTGGCTGGCCCATCCCTCCTTCAGCCCTGCGACCCGTCCCGGATCCCAGAGCGAGAGTCCTCCCATCCTACTCTTCGAAAACACGGGTCATCTCCTGGCCCAGGAAGACGGCTCCGGCGGCGTCAACCTGCTGTGGCTCGCCCTTGGCATCGGCGCCGTCGTGGTGCTCCTCTACATTCTTGTCACCGTCTTCTTCGGGTGGGGCAAGTGGAAGTCGAGCCGCCAGAACATCGACATGGAACTGGAAGTCGCCGTTCGCCCCAAGCTCGACGCCTTCCTCCGCGAGTTCGCCGCCAGAATGAAGTGGAACGACGATTCGACGGACCGTCTCTGCTCCGCGGCGGAAGAAGCCTTCATGAGCCTTATCCGGCAGGACGAAGGTGTCGCGGATGCCGGCGCCCGGCAGCTGCGGGTGGCCGTCCGGCGTGACGGCGACGCCGCCGAGATGGAGTTCATGGCCGCGCCGCAGGGGACCAACCTCGAGGAGCAGATGGGGCTCATCAGGGACCGGGACACGCCGGTGAGCGGCCGCGATCTGTCGCTGCGCCTCCTGCGCCACTACGCCTCGTCGGTGAGCCACCGGCAGTACCACGCGATCGACCTGCTGACCGTGCGGGTCAAGGGGTCGAGGTAGGGGGCGCGGGTCCGTGGGACTGGGAAAGTGGTTGTCGCGGCGCGGCAACGTGGAGATGTCGCTGGATGCGGGTGTGCGGCGGGTTCTCGACGAGTTCCTGCGGGAATTCGCGGAGCGGATGAAGTGGGACGAGGAGGCGACGCGGCGGCTTTGTGCGGCGGGCGAGGAGACCTTGATGAACCTGGTGGAGCGTGAGGGGGACGCTGTGGGGGCACGCAGGCTGCGGGTGGCGGCGCGCAATGATGGGAAGGACGCGGTGATCGATTTCCTGGCGGCGCCGCAGGGGACGAACCTGGAGGAGGAGATGGGGCTGGTCCGGGAGGGTGGTGCACCGGCTGGTGCGCGGGAGATGTCGCTTCGGTTACTGGCGCACTATGCGGCGTCGGTCGAGCATCGGCAGTATCGGGCGAATGATCTGGTGACGGTGCGGGTGGAGGAGGCTACTCCCCCAACGACCGCGAGATAAACTCCACCGCCCTCTGCACCGCCTCCTGCAGCGACAGAAAATCGTGTCCCCCACCTTCGTAGATAAACGCCTCGAAATCCGGCGGCCCCCGCCCCAGCGCCTCCATCACCGCAATCAGCGATTCGGCCTGCGACACCGACACCGTCTGGTCGATGGTCCCATGGTGCAGTTGAACCGCGGGCAGCCCGGCCGCGTATAGAACCGACGACCGGCGCACCAGCTCCAGCCGCGCTTCGCCGCGCGGCACTTCACCCCGGATGAACGGCTGCACGACCGTCGAGTCCAGGTGCTCCACTCCCGGCAGGCTGCGGGGCATGCGGAGCGCCGCCTCGTGTACGATCTCGCGCACCCACTCGTCGAAGAAGTCGGTCGGGCCGAAGAAGCTGACCAGGCGCTCGATGCGCTGATCCCGCGCCCCGGCGAGCAGCGCGACCCCCCCGCCCCGGCTCCCCCCGATGATGCTGTAGACATCCGGTTTCGCCTCGGGCGTCGTCTCGAAGGCCACACTGACGAGCGCCATTGCGTCGTCCACATCGTAGTCCCAGTGGCTGGACATCCCCTCCGAGACCCAGGTCAGGCTGTCGTGCCTCAGCGGTTCGCTGCGAAACGACGGAACCACGTACACGAAACTGTCCCGCAACGCCCCCAGCGCGAGACCGACGAACTGCAGGTCGGCCACGGAAACGCCCCCGTCGCCTCCGTGCAGATAGGCCAGCATGTGCAGGCTCTCTTCGGCTGCCCCAGCGGGCACCACGATCGCGCCGTAGTGGCGGTGGCCGCTTACCACATGCGAGACGATTCTCAGATTGGCGGCCGCCCCCACCAGCGAAATCTCCTCCTCGAGCTCCACCTGGACCCCGGCGACCGAATAGTCCCGTCCGGCCCAGTCCGCGCTGATGGCGTCGATCTCCGCCTCGGTAGCAGGCTCGAAGAGGGCGTCCAGTTCGGCCTCGAGGTCGAGCGCGACCGCCCCGACGCTGGCGGTGGCCTGGGCCGCGGCGACGTTCAGGGTCTGGTCGCCGGGGTCGGAGCCGAGGGTCCAGAAGGCGGTGGCCTGGCCGTCGTCGCCGGTGGCGGCGGAAGCGGAGTCGACCTGGCCGTGACCCGTACCGGGCGTGAAGGCGATCTCGATCCCGGACATGGTCCTGCCATCCTGGTCGAGTACCCGGACGATCACGGAGTCTTCGAGCGGAAGACCCTGAACGGCCCGCTGGCCGTCCCCCGCGACCACTTCGATGGTGGTGGGCGCGGGCTCAACGATGACCGGATCCGGCTCGTCGCACGCGGTCAGGACGGCGATGGCCAGGAGTGGGGCGAGGGCGAGGTGGTAGCGCGGTGGGTGCATCGGCAAAGTGCCTCCTGTCAGCCGGAATTGACTCGAAAACTAGGGTGGATCGATCAGCGCGTCGATACCAGCCCCACCGCGCGCCACTCTCAGCGAGGCACGATCCTCCGTACCACCCGTCCGTCCCTGTCCACGATCTCCAGCGTCGAGTGTCGAATGTCGCCGTCCAGGTTGATGGTGGCGCCGGGCAGCCCGTCGGGGACCGCGAGATCGGCGTCGGCATCGCCAAGCTCGTATTCGTCCGCCAGAGTCGCGTCGACCGTATAGCCCAGGTCGGCCAGCGACTCGATCGTGATCGCGCTGAAGGGGTCACTCCGGCCGACCTGCTGGACAGGAGTCATCAGCTCGAGGCCGAAGACCGATTCCCGCCAGTGCGTGTCCGACGATCCGTAGCCCATCGAGTTCTCGACCGGCACCCTGGCGCCGACGTAGCTGGTGCCTCCAGCCGAATCGAACGCTGCGATGGCATGCGCGCCCGCGAAGTGGGTGTCGGCACCGGGCGAAAAGAGCGAGGCGAGGGCCAGGAGACCGGTGTGGTGCCAGATGGATCCGATACCCAGCGCGTGTCCCAGTTCGTGAAGGACGACATCCTCCACATCCGTGTCCGAAAGGTCGTCCATGTCCATCCGGTCCAGGTAGATGGCCGCGACCATCGGCAGGAACGAGACACTGCGGAGCATGCACACCGTCGTCGCCGCGACGGTGCCGCCCGGACCATCGATGTCGCGCACGGACACCAGCACCAGGAGATCGTCCAGGATGTCCGACTGCGTCTGGTGGGTGAGTCCGGCGCAGCGGATCGACTGGCCCGTGCCGACATGGATGTCGGGCAGGTCGGTGTCCCGCAGGACCTCCCGCCAGCGGACGGCAGCCCGATCGATCTTGGCGTGCATCTGTAGCGTGGCCCAGCCGATCGGGACGATTTCGAGCTGGAAGCTGTGGAGGTCCCCGTCGGCGGATTCGTTTTCCGAATTGGAAACGGTACTCGAGGTGAGTGTGGAATTGGTCGGGTCGGCGGCGTATTGAGGCGCGAGCGGCTGGTCTTCGCAGGCGGCGACGCCGATCGTGGAGAGGATGAGGAGTATGGTGAGGGATTGCGCGTGGGTGTTCATGATGTCGCCTCCCCGGAGGCAACTGCTTGCTGTGCAATTGCTTACCGCGTGTATTCGTGACTGTTGGGTTTCCATGTGGCGGCGTACACGGAGGAATGGGGAAAGTTTCCGGGGTTCCGGTTGAGGGTGCGCGGGTACCTGATCGTCCATCCCTGGAGGACGGGGGCAACCGAACTCCGTTACCCGTCCGGTGTATCATTCACAGATCGACCACCTCGTGGAACACACTAGATCAGATGTCTCAGAACCCCATTCATCCATCAGTCCTGAACCAGGACGATTCCGACATGACGGGCTCGTCGGCGTGCACCATCATCGGCCGAACCGGCCAGGCACTCCGGCAGCCCTTGGCGAGGACACTTTTACCCCCACGAAAGGAGATGTGCCATGTCCCATCGCTACTGCATCCGCGGCGCAGTCGCCGCTCTCGCACTCACGCTCGTTGTGAGTGGAGCCAGCGGCCTCGCCGCGCAGACCGGATCCGTGACCGGAGTCGTCACGGACGCCACCACCGGCCAGCCGCTCGACGGAGCCCGCGTCAGTCTGGCGGGTACCCGGATCAGCGCGCTGACCGGTTCCGGCGGACGCTACCTGCTCGGCGGAGTCCCCGCGGGCGCCCAGACCGTCAAGGTCGTGATCATCGGGTACGGGACCCGGGAACGGGAGGTGACCGTCACCTCCGGGAGTACTCTGGAGTCGGACTTCCGGCTGCAAGTCTCCGGCGTGGACCTCGACCAGCCGGTCACTGCCGGAGCGGGTCCGTCGGAGCGCCGGAAGATCGGCATTTCGCTGCCGGCCATCGACTTCGACGGGATCGCGGAAGCCTTCCCGGTTGAAGGTTTCAGCCAGGCCCTCGAAGGACGCATTCCCGGCGTGCGCTCCAACGGGACCCACGGCGGGATCGGTGCTGGCCGCGAACTCCGCATCCGCGGCACCGACTCCTTCGGATTCACCAGGCAGCGGCCGTTGGTATTGATCGACGGCGTGCGGGTCGACACGGAGAAGCTGGAATGGGGCGCGATGGTGGGCGTCACCTGTTGCTCCTTTTCCGGCGGCGCGGGTGAAGACCGGCTCTCCGACCTCAGCCCTGAAGAGATCGACCGTGTCGAGGTCCTGAAGGGACCGGCGGCGGCGGCGCTCTTCGGGGTCGAGGGGTCGGCAGGCGTGATCCAGGTTTTCACGAAGCGCGGCCGGACCAACACGCCTCCCGCCTTTACCGTGACAAGCGGGTTCGGCTTCAACCGGCTCCGGGCCAACCTGCCCACCCGGCTGCGTCCAAACTTCACCGGCCCTTACGGCTTTGCCGCCTGGGATCCGAACGAACACCTCATCGAGAACGGGCTCGTCAACAACTACGACCTGACGATTTCCGGGGGCGGCCGGGACGTGACCTACTTCGCGGCCGGCGGACTGACCTACGAAGAGGGTTCGGTCAAGCCCAGCGACCAGACCCGGGCCAACCTGAGGGTCAACCTCAACTGGTCGGCGGCCGACAATCTCTCGGTCGATGTGGCCTCGGGCTTTGTGCGCAACAGGATCCGGCCGCTTCAGACCGGCAACAACTGGTTGGGCGTCTTCACCAACGCAATGCTCAGCAACCCGTTCGACGCCACCGAGGAGGAGCCGTACGGCGGCGGGCTGAGTCAGGAAGTTGCCGTGGCCGACGCCCAGGCGATCAGGACCGTTTCGGAAGCCGACCGGTGGACCGGCAGGGTTCAGGTCAACTACAAGGCGACGCCCAACTTCACACACCGACTTACGATCGGAGCCGATCGGGTGTCGGAACGGAAGACCCGCACCCTCCCCTGGGGACGCTACTACACCTACCTGGGCGATCGGGGGGAGAGGAACGTCGGGTCCAGGCATTCGGGAAAGTTCACGGTCGATTTTCTGTCGACCTACGACTACGAGGACCTCGCCGGGATGAGGGGTCTGAGCGGTTCCCTCTCGGTGGGGGCGCAGGCCTATTGGGACGACGTATCCACGGCGATGGCCACGGGACGCGGTTACCACGGGCCGGTATCCACCCTGCACGAAGCCGAGGAGACCGTCGCGGACGAACGCATGTTCGAGAGACGCGGCCGCGGGGTCTTCGCGATGAACCGCCTGGACCTCGGCCGGGACCTTTCTGTTACGACCGCCGTTCGCGTGGACGGCCGCTCGGCCTTCGGCGACGATGTGGGTCCGCAGGTGTACCCGAAAGCTGCCATGGGCTACAACGTGCCACATTCGGTTCTGCCCGCTCCGATCTCGAACCTCAAGGTGCGTGGCGCCATCGGCATGGCCGGAAAGCTCCCTCCCAAAGTAAGCGGAGGCGGAGGGGGCGGGTCACTTCCGTCCGGGTACGAAATAGACCCCGAGAACAAGCGCGAGCTCGAGACCGGGCTCGATCTTGGGCTCCTGAACGACAGGATCGGAGTCGAGTTCACCTACTACGACGCGCGAGTGCTCAACGCACTGTTCCATATCCACAGGCACGGCCCCGAGGGCATCGTCGGCAGACCCGAAAACTGCTGCGAAATCATGAACCGCGGCATCGAAGCGGTCGTGCGAGCGTGGTTGATCGACACGCCTGGCTTCCGCTGGAATTCGAATCTGACATACGAGTGGAACCGGAACCGGATCACCGACCTGGGTGACACCGCCGCCGACGATTCCATGCCTCTCTACGAACAGAGAGGGGACGGGACCTGGGAGCACGTCGGGTGGCGGCGTGCCGCGCAGCTGAACGGCTGGTTTGTAGGCGAATCCCTTGGGAACGTTTGGCAAAACGCGATCGCGGGGTACGATCGGGATACCAACAGACACATCCGAACCGAACACTACTTCAGACATGGCCCCATTCAGCCCATTCACCTGGGCTCGATCTTCAACAGCTTCCAGATCGGCGACAACCTGCGAGTGGCGTTCCAGCTGCGGGGCGAGATGGGCGCGATGATGGTCAATGTTGGAAGGGCCCACGGTGTGCGCGAGGGCGCCTACGACGAGTATCTCGCGCATCTGGCTCCGGACGGGTCCACGACTTTCGGGAGCGACTCGGTGGCCGACTACCATCGGACGGCCTACCCGATCGACAAGCGCGACCACGTCCGTCTGCAGGAGGTGTCGGTGTCGTATACCGTTCCGGAAGGCATGGCAGGGCGTATCGGACTGAAACGGACGACCGTCACCCTCTCGGGGTATAACCTGCACTGGTGGGATGACTGCAATTGCACCGACCCGAGCCAGAAGTCTCACGCCAGCGACTTCACAGCCATGCCGTTCATGGGACTTCCGCAGCCGAGACGGTTCCTCCTGTCGGTTCGGACGCGGTTCTGACGTCAGGATGGTGGTGAAGGTGGCTGCCGCGTAGTACGGGCCGCGGGTGGGGGGGTCTCCTGCCCGCGGCCCGGCAGGCCACGGAGTCCTCGGTCCGATTGTCAACTACAGTTTCCATGTTGTCAACCGTAGTTGACATTAGTCGTCAACCCTCGGGTTCTTCCCCCACTTCGATCCGGAACCGCACCAGCCGCGGCACGCCCAACTCATCCCGCGAGGCTGCCCAGACCAGGTCACCGTCGAACACCGGCGTCGGCCGACTGGAGTACCCGTCCGGCGGGTCGACGGTGCCGAGATAGGTGCCATCGGCCTCGAAGACATCGTAGCGAAGCTCCGACCGCCAACGCACCGGCGAGTCCCCGGGCCGCTCGGGGTCGTAGTTCGGGTTGTCCACGGGCGATGCTTCCGTTTCCAGCGTCACCCAGATCCGTCCGTTGCGTCCGGCGACCAGGTCGCTGAAGAAGGGCTTGTGGTCGGGGATCGACGGGCCCTGCCAGCGCCAACCCGGGATCTGGGCGCGATATTGTTCGGTAATCGCGTCGCGGTAGAAGCTGCTCTCGCCCTCCGGTACCCTCGGCGGCTCCGCGTTCCGCTCAATCCGCAGCACGCCGTCGTCACGGGCCAGGTCGATGCGGTAGTCGGCCGAGAAGGCGGCGATGAGGTGGCCGCCGGGGGCGACCGCCCAGTGCCCGAACGGCGAGAAGGGGACCGCGAAGCTCATTCCTTCCCATTCGACCATGGGCTCGCCGTAGTCGCCCCAGGGGACGGGAAGCGTGTCCAGATGCGTCCCGTCCGGCCCGAGCACGATGATCCGATCGGGGCCGAAGCCATCCTCCGGAGTCCACCCGCCGGGATCGGTCTGGAAAGTCCGACCGTGGGCGTCGGTGTAGAGCGGCGTGTTCGTATAGGACATGGCTCCAGACGTGCTGTAGGGCCATTGATCCACATCGTCGGGGCCAAGACCGAAGACCTTGATCTGCTTGATGCCGGCGTCCCTGACCACCAGCCGTCCGTCCGGTAGCAGGGCGATGGCCTCGGCGCGGGTGAACTCGGTCGGCCCTTCGCCGGGGCCTCCGAGCGTCCTGACGTACGTCCCATCGGAGTCGAAGACGCGGACGTGCTGGGCCTGTCCGTCCAGGACGTACACCGAGCGGTCGTCGTCCACCGCGATCGACGAGATGCTGCCAAAGAGGTATTCCTCCGGTCCCTCCAGTTCGCCGATCGACGCTTCCGGCACCAGAGTCGCAACGCCGCCCCACACGCTTCCCGAGAGGGTGCGGACCACGATGGTGTCGCCGATCGTGTCGATGGCGACATTGGCGTTGGTGGCTGACGGGCTTGCGTCGCCGCAGGCGGCCACCGTGAGCGTAAGTGCCGAGCCGAGGGTCAGGAAGGCGATTGCCGGGGTGAAGGTGGTACGTGGCATGGAAAGGTCCTCCCTCGGGGATTGGGCAGACTGAAGCGAAACTGCGGACATATCTTCCTACCGTCGCCTGCTCGCCATGGTTCCCCCGGCGGAAGGCTGCAAACCGCGTGCAGGGTGCCCGGCCCCCAGCGTCTCCCGCGGCCTTCGAGTGGAAGTCCGATGCCGATCAACTCGTCGGCCGTCCCCCGCTTCGCGACGCGATCACCTTCCCAGGCAGCGCCATCACGATCCGCCCGTCCTCCACCACGAATTCGCCGTTCACCAGCACGTGGTCGATCCCCGTCGAGTGCTGGTGCGGCTGCTCGAAGGTGGCCTGGTCGGTGATGGTTTCGAGGTCGAAGACCACCAGGTCCGCCCAGTAGCCCTCGCGGACTTCGCCCCGGTCGGCGAGGCCCATGATTCGGGCCGGCAGCGATGTCTGCGCACGAATCGCCGACTCCAGCGAGAGCGCGCCGACGGTCAGCGCGTAGTGCCGGATCTTGCGCGGGAAGGTACCGTAGAATCGGGGATGCACGGGCCCGTCGCCCGGCCACGCGATCCCCCCGTCCGACGCGGTGGCCACCCACGGCTGCCCCGCGTAGTTCTCCACGTCGTCCTCGGACATCGAGAAGCCCCGGTAGCGGCCGCCGCCCCGGCGATTACGATCACCCTCCAGCTGCAGCGCAATGGCGGTCTCGATCGGATCCTCCCCGCGCTCGGCCGCGATCTCGCCCAGGTTCTTCCCGACGTACTCCTCGTTGGGGTGCTCGAAGACGACGATCCGGTTCACGCCGCCCCGCCGCCCGATCTCGTGGGTGATGTCGGTCCGGATCAGGGCCGCCGTCTCGGGGTCGCGTAGCCTCATTTCGAGCATGTCGGCGGGTGGGCGGGCCTCGGCGGTGCTGGCCGCGTCCTCGTCATCGGTCGCCCAGCGCGGGATCAGGACGGTGCGGCCGTCTGTGCCGCTGGTTGGGTACGGGTACTGGTCCGCCCACACCCGCACCCCTTCGTCGCGGGCCTGCTGGATCATCTCGATCGCCGACGCGCTCTGTCCCCAGTAGCCCACACCCTTCGCCTTGATGTGCGACGCCACCACGCGCACCCCCGTACGTCGCCCGATCTCGATGGTCTCGGCGACGGCGTCCTGCAGCGTGGGTGGCGTCCCCTCGTGCTGGCTGGGCAGATACCACATCGGGTCCGCGCCCTCGGCCCGCTCGTGCGAAATGTAGACCCCGTCGTACGGAGCGAGTTCGGCGACCAGCGCCACCACCTCGTCGGTTGTGCTCCAGCGTCCCGGCACGTATTCGAGCCCCGCCGAAATGCCCACCGCGCCTTCCTCCAGCGCCTGCCGCACGAGCGCCGCCATGCGCGCGGTCTCGTTGGGCGTCGCGGCCCGCCGGAAGTCGTCGCCCATGGCCATGCGGCGCACCGTCCCGTGACCCACCATCAGCATCACGTTGGGTCCCACGCCCTGCCGCTCCAGCGTCGCGCGCTGCTCCGCGATCGGCCACGCGGACCGTCCGTCCTGGTTGACGACGACGGTGGTGGCCCCCTGCGACACGATATTGGGCGCTGCCTTGCGGTGGGTGGAATCGTTGCGGATGGTTGCTCGGCCGCCGCTGCCCCCGTCGTCGGCGTGCGAATGGATGTCGATGAAGCCGGGGGAGACGTAGCGGCCCGTGGCGTCGATCACGCGGTCGGCGGTGGCGCCGGTGAGGATTCCCAGCGCGGCGATGCGGCCGTCGCGCACCCCGATGTCGGCGCGGAACCAGGGGTTGCCGGTGCCGTCGAAGATTCGGCCGCCGCGGATGAGGAGGTCGTAGTGCTCGGGTTGCTGGGCGGTGAGGGGGGTGGTGGCGGGAGCGAGGGGGACCAGGAAGAGGGCGAGGGCGAGGAGGCCGGGCGGGAATCGCAGAGACAAGGGGGAGTTGCGCATGGGGGAGGTGGTGGGGTTGGGGGGACGGGGGATGGTGATTCTACACGGGGGTGCGGAACGACGCCAACCCGGAGTCCGCCTCTCCACCCTTACCGATTCCAGTCCGCCCGATCGGGGATACCCCGGCTGAAGAGCACCTCGAAGCCCGTCTCCGCCCCCAGACGCTCCGCGGCTGTCCGCCCGGCGGGACCGGAGGGCAGGTCGCGCATGATCTGGCGGATCTGCCCCGTGTCGGGATTGCGCAGAATCGCCATCGGCCGGTCGCTGTTTCGATCCAGGGTGAAGGACCCGCCGGGGCCGGCGAGGGTGATGCTTGCGAGCGCTTCGGCCCATTCCGCGCGCACGGGAAGGGCGAAGACGAAGGAAGAGCTGCCGTCGCCGTCGGCGATTACGGGCATCGGGAAGCGCAGCGTGAACAACTCCAAGCCGTTCGTGTCGCGACCGGTGATCTGGTGTGGGCCATCGGTGCGGGGAAGGGAGGCCGGCGCATCGAGCACGAATGCGGGGTCCAGGTGGGGGGTGCCCTCGGCATCGACGCCGCCCCAGAGGAAGAGGACGCGTTCCTGGCGGGCCGGGGTGGTCGTGGAGCTCGTCTCGTCGCTCAATCGGTAGCGGGCCGCGTTGCTGAAGTAGTAGTCGCTGACCCAAACAGGGTCGCAATAGCTCATGAGGTCGCTTGTGTTCGGGTCGACCAGGGTGTCGGCGCGTGGATCGAGACCCCAGGCGCCCGTGTTGCCGTCGGAGTAGGGATAAGCCGGGTCGGGGCCAAACGCACCGCCGCAAGGTGCGTGCAGGAGATTGAAGTTGTGCCCGAACTCATGGGCGATGACACCCGCGTTCGGAATGGAGAATGCATACCGCCCACCGAGTGCTCCGAATCCCCGGCCTATCACTTCGCCCGACATTGTACCCAGATAGTGGCCGTTAGCGCCTTCCGATGCGCGAATCATCGCCGTTAGACTGATCAGCGAGTTCCCGTGGTTGTGCTCCGTGACCACCGGTTCGTGCACCGTCACCTTGATTTCCGCCACCGGCAACAGGGTGCGCGTGTCCCAGAACAGCGTGTCGTCTCCGGTCATTCCGCTGGTGAGATCGAGGATGGACGAGTCGGGATTGGACGCCCACAGGAACGGCACGACCGTTACGTCAAGAGTCGGCATTTCCAGCACTTCGATCTTCAGCCGTCCCTCTTCGGGCACGCGCGTGGTCACGCCCAGCGTCGGATCGAGCGTCCCGTCCGGGTCGATGTCGACGACCAGTTCCAGACCTGGCTGGACCACCGAACCGGGGATCTCGGCGTTCACGGACAGGTCCAGCCGGCCTTCTTCGACCTGCTGGGGAATGGCCGCCGATCCCGCCGGGAGGTCCACGACATGCTCTTCGCCGCTGCTTCCCGTGTAGAAGGTGACGCGGGCCGGTGGGAGCGGCTCCTGCGTATAGCGGTCGGATGTGGGGAAGACCCGCAGCAGCGCCGCCTCTCCCGCCACCAGCGGTACCGGATAGCTTCGCGACTGGACAGCCTGCATCAGGTACGCGCGTTCTTCAGTGTGGCCGCAGGGCCGGACACGCCGCTTGGCGACGCCTTCCAGCCAGCGTGTGAAGATGGTGTCCGTCGGGGCGCAGAGTTCGGTCCGGTCCGCGACCAATGCCTCGAGTGAGCGAAGTGCCGTCAGCGACTGGGGCAGGGACCCCGTGAAGCGATTCCGGGACAGATAGAGTTGCCGCAGCTCTGCGAGGCGCCCCAGTTCGGGCGGGATGGCATCCGTGAACCCGTTGCCCTGGAGAGCCAGGGTCCTCAGTTGGGCGAGGTTGCCGATCTCGGCGGGGATCGGTCCCCCGAACATGTTGTCTGCCAGGTCGAGATGTGTGAGACTCGACAGGTTGCCCAGCTCGGGCGGTATCCGGCCGAACATGAAGGTGTTGCCTGCCAGAATCAGTTCCTCGAGGCTGCCGAGGTTGGCCAGTTCACGCGGAATCCTTCCCCTGATACTCGCGTTTTCCAGGTTCAGAATCCTCAGATTGGTCAAGTTGCCGAATTCCGGAGGAATGGTATCGTCCAGGGGGATCCTTCGGAGATCAAGCACCCTCAGCCTGGTGAGTTGGCCGAGTTCGGGAGGGATGGGTCCCCGCAGTCGGGTGTTGTAGGCCAGATGCAGTTCGGTCAGGTTGGAGAGTCCCCCCAGCGCGCTGGGGAGGGGACCTTCCAGATCGATTGTACTGAGATTAAGCCTGGCCAGCCTTGAATGTCGGAGCAACTGCACCGGCAGCACCTCCAGTCGATTCCACGAGAGGTCCAGCGAGGTCAGACGGGAGAGGTCGGCGATTGCGGCGGGGATTCGTCCCTCCAGCCCGTTGAAAGGAAGGTTCAACTCGGTAACCAGCCCTTCCTCGTCGGTTTCGACGCCCAGCCACTCGCTGATCGGTGCGTGCGACAGCCAGCCGGTGCTCGCAATCCACTCCGCCCCGCCCGCCGCCTGATAGAGGGCGACGAGCTTGGCGCGGTCAACCGACGGCTGGGTCCGGACCACGAGGTTGAACTGCTGGGTGGCGGACTGTCCATCCGGGTCGCTGGCCGTCACCGTCACTGTCGTGGTTCCCAGCGCCAACCCGGTGATTTGAAGGGAAGTGCCGGACGCCGAAATCGTGGCAATGTGGCTGTCCTGGACGGTTGCCGAGAAGGTCAGCGAGTCCCCGTCGGGATCCGTGAAGTACGGCGAGACATCGAATACGGACGTCGAACCGATGACCCGCACCTGCTCCGGGATCTCACCGTTGGCCTCTGGCGGCCGGTTGTCGGGAGCAGAGGTGCTTTCGTCGTTGCAGGCCAGGTTGACCAGGGTCAGGATGACCGCTGATGCCCAGGCCGTCTTGTGGCAGTATGGTCGCAAACTCATCCCTCGTCCTCCGACTCCCTTTGGCGAATCCAGGACCCCAACACTACTCCAGCAACGCCGGCAATACCACCCCCGCCGCCCCCCGCAGCGCCACCGTGGCCGCGCCGGTCAGCTCGGTCGCTTCCGTATTCACCTCTATGACGCCGCCGCCTCGTTCGAGCGTTGCCAGCGGGATCCCCGCGGCCGGGTAGACCACCGCGCTGGTCCCGATCACGAGGCAGAGATCCGCGCGAGCAGCCAACGATTGGGCGCGGGCCAGCAGTTCACTGTCGAGCATCTCGCCGAAAAGCACCACATCGGGCCGGCGCATCCCACCGCATGCCGCGCACCGGGGCAGGGAGTCGCCCAACGGCTCGGCCTCTGCGCGCAGTCCACAGCGGTTGCACCGGTCGCGCGCGATCGCGCCATGGATTTCGATGGGTAGCGCGGCGTCGGGCGGACCGTCCCCCGCCTCTTCGAGCGCGGCGCGGGTGTGGAGCCCGTCCACGTTCTGCGTCACGATTCCCTCCTCACCACGCTTCAGGTAGAACCGGGCCAGCGCGCGATGCCCTTCATTCGGCACGCATTCGGCGACAAATCCGCGCCGCCACTCATACCACTCCCACACCGTCGTCGGGTCGCGTTCGAAGGCGCCGATGGTGGCGAGTTCCTCGGGCCGGTAGTTGCGCCACAGTCCTCCCGCATCGCGAAAGGTCGGTACGCCCGACTCCGCGGAGATCCCCGCGCCGGTGAGAGCCACGACTCGCAGCGCTCCGGCGACGAGTTCGCGGGCCCATTCCAGTTCAGATCCCGTCAGTTGGGCCTCCTCGGGTCAGGCGAACCGTCCAGATTGCGCGAATGCTCCGCCGCTGGAACGCCGGGGGGATTCTGGCCACGGGCTTGTCAGTCCGGCCGGTTCCGGCGCACGATCTCCGCCAGATCGCTGTCCCCGGCCGACTTCCCCCGGTCGGCCAGCGCGATGACCTCCCGGTACACCCGGTCGAGTTCGGACCGGCTCAATGGGTAGCCCAGCTCCTCGCACCGCTGTCTGACTGCGTGGCGCCCGGAGTGCTTCCCCAGCACGAGCGTCGACTGCACACCCACATCTTCGGGCCGCATGATCTCGTAGGTGCGGCGGTTCCGGAGCATGCCATGCTGGTGGATGCCCGCCTCGTGGGCGAAGGCGTTGCGGCCCACGACGGCCTTGTTGGCCTGCACCGGCTCGCCGGTCAGCTCGGTGAGGAGGCGGCTTGTGCGGAAGAGCCGGGTCGTGTCGATATGCGTCTCGAACGGAAGCAGATCGCGCCTGACGCGCGTCGCCATCACGATCTCCTTGAGTGACGCGTTGCCCGCGCGCTCCCCGATCCCGTTGATGGTGCACTCCAGTTGCCGCACCCCGGCCAGGACCGCGGCCAGCGAATTCGCGACCGCCAGCCCCAGGTCGTCGTGGCAGTGTGCGCTGAAGACGACGCCGTCCGCGTCGCTGACCCGTCCCATCACCGTCCTGAAGAACGCCGCGATCTCGCTCGGAACCGAGTACCCCACGGTGTCGGGCAGGTTGATGGTGGTCGCTCCCGCCGCGATGGCCGTATCCACGACCTCGCACAGAAAATCCATGTCGGTGCGGATCGCGTCCTCGGCCGAGAACTCCACGTCGTCGGTGTAGTTGCGTGCCTGGGCGACGCACGACGCGACCGCGCGCAGGCACTCCTCGCGGCTCATCCGCAACTTGTGTTCGAGGTGCAGGTCCGAGGTGGCGATGAAGGTGTGGATGCGGGGCCGGGCCGCGTGCCGCACCAGTTCCCCGACCAGTTCGATGTCACCGGGTATGCAGCGACCCAGCGCCGCAATCACCGGCTCCCGCACCTCCCGTGCGATCAGCCTGACCGCGCGCGCGTCGTCCTCCGAGGCGACCGGAAAACCGACTTCCATGATGTCGACTCCAAGCGCCTCGATCTGGCGGGCAAGTCGCAGCTTCTGCTCGGTATTGAGCGAGAAACCCGGGGCTTGTTCGCCATCGCGAAGCGTGGTGTCGAAGATGTAAAGTCGGTCTGTGGTCATCGGTTGGTTCGGAGGGGGTGAAGGGTGATGTGAAGCGCGGGGGATTCGCTGCTTCAGAAGCCTGTGACGTACGGAAGTCGTGACGCCACCTGCTGCACGTCTCGGAACCGGTGAAGCAGCAGGCCCGTGGCGTCCCATTGTCCGGTGAGGAGGGCGTCGCGGATTGTGGACGGAAGGTGGAGCTTTACGGTGCGGCTGTTTGCCGTAAGGGACAGATCGCGGACGCTCACAGCCATCGGCGTGGCGGGCTCGGCTTCGGCCGTGGCCATCAGCGCCTCGATGTCGCGCCGCGCCGCAGTGAGACTGGGCAGGCCGATCGTCGTCGCGTTCGCCAGGAAGATTTCCGAGAAGGACTGTCCCACGCAGGCCCCGATTCCCCACCGCATGAGCGCCTGGGGGGCGTGCTCGCGAGAGGAGCCGGAGCCGAAGTTCTGGTTGGCCAGCAGGATGGATGCGCCTTCGTAGGCCGGGTTGGCGAACGGGTGGCCGGGCATGGAGCGGCGGTCGTCGGCGAAGACATGGTCGCCGAGTCCGCTGAAGGTGATCGCCTTCAGGAAGCGGGCCGGAATGATCCGGTCGGTGTCGATGTTGTCGCCCCTGAGCGGAATTGCGGTGCCCTCGACGCGGTCGATCGGTCTCACCCCGCTCACAGAATGGTCCTCACGTCGGTGACTTCACCTGTGACAGCGGCCGCGGCTACCATAGCCGGGCTCATCAGCAGCGTGCGTCCGGTCGGGCTCCCCTGGCGACCCTTGAAGTTGCGGTTCGACGACGACGCGCACACCTCGCGGCCGTTCAGGCGGTCGGGGTTCATGGCCAGGCACATCGAACACCCCGCCCCCCGCCACTCGAACCCGGCTGAGCGGAACACCTCGTCCAGCCCTTCCGCCTCGGCCGCCTGCCGCACCTTCACCGACCCGGGCACCACCAGCGCCCTCACGTGCGCCGCCACCCTGGACCCCCGCACCACCCGCGCCGCCTCGCGCAGATCCGAGAGCCGCCCGTTGGTGCACGACCCCAGGAAGGCCACGTCCACCCGGGTTCCGCGCAGAGGCGAACCGGCCGCGAACCCCATGAATTCGAGCGCCTCCCCGATCGCGGCGGCCTCCTCGGACGAAAAGGAGGCGCCCGGATCCGGTATCGGCTCCGACACCCCCACCGACTGGCCCGGGTTGATTCCCCACGTCACCCGCGGTTCGACCGCGCCGCCGTCGATCTCCACGACATCGTCGTAGACCGCATCCGGGTCCGAGGCCATCGCCCGCCACCATTGCTTCGCCCGCGCGAAGGCATCGCCAGCGGGCGCGAACGGACGCCCCTCCAGGTACGCGAAGGTGGTCTCGTCGGGATTGACGTAGCCAATCCGCGCGCCGCCCTCGATCGACATGTTGCAGATCGTCATGCGCTCGTCCATGGTCATGCGCGCGACCGCCTCGCCGCCGTACTCGTACGCGTAGCCGACCCCTCCCCGCACACCCAGCCGCGCGATGATCTCGAGGATCACGTCCTTCGCGTAAACGCCCGGCCCGAGTTCACCCGACACCGAAATCCTGCGCACCTTGAGCGGCGCGATCGCCAGGCACTGCGACGCCAGCACGTCGCGCACCTGCGAGGTTCCGATCCCGAAGGCCACGGCCCCGAACGCTCCGTGCGTGGACGTGTGGCTGTCCCCGCACGCTATGGTCATGCCCGGCTGGGTGAGACCCAGTTCGGGCCCGATCACATGCACGATTCCCTGCCGGTCGCTGTCCAGTCCCGCGATCCGGATCCCGAACTCGTCGCAGTTGCGCTCCAGCGCGGCCATCATCCGTTCGGCCAGGTCGTCGGCAAAGGGGCGGCCCTGGTCCAGCGTCGGGACGATGTGGTCGACCGTGGCGAAGGTGCGCTCAGGGAAGGCCACGCCGACACCGCGACGGCGCAGCATGCCGAAGGCCTGCGGCGTGGTCACCTCGTGGATCAGGTGCAGGCCGATGAAGAGCTGCGCCTGTCCCGAGGGCAGCGTGCGGACGGTGTGAAGGTCCCAGACCTTCTGGAGTAGTGTCTGTCCCATGCGGGGGAATCAGGGGGAGCGCACGTACTTCGTCAACCCGCCCCCCGCGGCGCGGAGCGAGAGCGGCCCTTCCGCCGCGTAGACGTTGCCATCCCCGTCCACAGCGACACCCTCGCCGGCAAATCCGAATGGCCGCTCCTCGGACACGGCGTGCGGCGGGATGAACGCGGTCACCCGGTCCTCCGACACGTGCCCGATACGAATCCCCGTCATCCACCCGTCGTGGGTGCGCGGGTTCGACTCCGAGTCGATCGCGTAGAGGTTGTCTTGCGCGTCGATGAAGAGCCCGCTGATGCGGCTGAACTGGTAGTACGAGTCGAGGTGATTGCCGTCCTGGTCGAAGATCTGAATGCGGTGATTCCCCCGGTCGGCCACGAACAGGCGCCCCTGCGAATCGAAGGCCATCCCGTGCGGCGTGCGGAATTCGCCCGTCCCGTCCCCGATCCGCCCCCACTCCATGACGTACTCGCCCTCGGCCGAAAACTTGATGATCCGCCCGGTCGATCCCTCGGCAGGATTCGGATTCTGTCCGCTATGCCCGTCCGAGACGAAGATGTCGCCGTTCGGCGCCGTGATCACGTCGCACGGCTCGTTCAACAGACCGGGTTCGCTGCCCGGCACCCCGGCCTGCCCCAAAGTCAGCAACACCTCGCCCCCCGGGCTAAACTTGATAACTTGATGTCCTTTTGTCCCAGTCGAGTTACCCATGGAGTCGGTGATCCACACGTTGCCGTCCGCGTCGACGTGGATGCCGTGCGGCAGGACGAAGAGTCCCGCACCGAAACTGGCCAGGATCTCGCCGGTTTCGCGATGGAACTTGAAGACGGGATCGACCAGGTTTTCATCGCATCCGCCCGCCAGCCCCACGCCGCCGCAACGGTCGTAGGCCCAGATGTGGCCGTCGATCGGGTCGATGTCCACGCCCGCGGTGGACCCCCATTCGCGGCCGTCGGGCAGATCGGCCCAGTCCGTCACGACCTCGGTCGCCGGGTTGGGCAGGGCGCCGTTGGCTGCCGGGTCCGGGAGGGCGGTGGGATCGGTCGAAGTGTCCTGGCCAGCGGCGCTCTCGGAGGCGCCCGCGATGGCCCACAGGAGAGCGGAGAACACCAATGCCCGCGAAACGATGTGCTTCTTCATGTCGTCGTTCCTGTCATATTGACTGATGGCGTCCCGGACGGACGCCCGCGACTGTCATGCTCGCCCGGACGGGACCGTGAGTCAAGGCGGGGGGTAAGCGCTGTCGGCTTGCCCGCTCCCGCCGTCGCAGACCAAGGTGTCAGGGCCACGCAGGCACTCCCGCTGAAAGGTGCTTCCCATGATGAGTCCAGTCTCAGGTCGGACTCCGCTTCGCCGTCCCATCTTCGTCCTCGCCCTCGCCATCGGAACAACCGCCTGCGGTGATCAGCCGGCGCCCCGCGCCCCGACGCTGGTCATCGACAGCGCCGGCGTGGAAATCGTCACCAGCGATCCGCTAAACTCGGAGGCGCATTGCTCGCTCAGCGATGAGCCGACCCTGTCGATTGGCGTGCAGGAGGGAGAAGAGCCCTACATGTTCTACTGGATCCGCGGCGCCAACCGGCTGTCCGACGGGTCGATCGCGATGATGAACAACGGGAGCGGCAGGATCCGCATCTTCGATGCCGGGGGCACACACCTGCGCTCGATGGGCGGGAAGGGCGAGGGACCCGGCGAGTTCCGCATCGGCCGCTACATCTGGGTGCTCCCGGGGGACACGCTGTGGGTGGGAGACTACCGGCCGTGGCGCTATCACGTCTATGCGTCGACCGGAGAGTTCATCCGCACCGTGAAGATGGACCCGGAGTACTTCAATGCGTCGCTGGGAGGGGGAGTGCTGGACAACGGCATCTCCGTCAACGCCAGGGACGACGCCATGGAGATGCTGGCCCGGGATTTCCGGCAGCCCATGCCCTGGTTCGTGGAGGCGCACGCCGCCGACGGCAGCGTGACCGGGGAACTGGCCAAGCTGGATGCCGAACGCGAGGGCACCTGGGACGGCGCCGGAGCAATCCTGTGGACGCTCTTCGATCCGGTTCCTTCGGTGCACGCCCTTGGAACCACCATCGCGATCGCGAGTGCGAGAGAGCCCGAGGTGCGCCTGTTGGATGAGGAACTTCGCCTGCGCCGGATCGTCCGGTGGACCGATCCGGACAGGGAGGTCACCGGGGCGCATGTGCAGGCCTACCGCGATGGGCTCATCGAAAGGAGGGGCGGTCGCGGAAGCGAGAACTGGCGTCCGGCCGATGACGCCATGATCAGTGACCAGCGGCCGGTCGCCGATGTCTTCCCCACGGTCAGTACCGTGAGGGTAGGTCGTGACGGCCGCCTTTGGGTGTACCCGTATCGCAAGCCGGGCGCGGCGGGGGGATGGTGGGTATTCAGCGCCGACGGCCACTTCGTTTGCCACCTGCCGCCCGCCATCGGGTCGTTTACCAGCTACGAATTCGGCGCCGACTACGTGCTCGGCGTGCACTCCGACGAGCTTGGAGTCGAACGGGTCGTGATGTACGAGTTGCGTTTGCCGGATCCGGGACCGGGCGAAGGGCTTTCGTCGCCACCCTGAGCGGGAAGCAGTTCGGTGGCAGATCCGCCCACTGCTCCTTACTCTATGCTCACATGGAGTTTACGGCATCGTTTCCCCACACTCGGAAGGACCCTGACGATGACCAGGATGCAGTTGTTTACCGGATTTTTTCTAACGACGATTTTGTCGGCCCCATTCTCCAATCCTGCCGCCGCCCAACAGGGCACGATCACGGGAATCATTACCGACATGGAAACCGGCACGCCCGTCGCGGAGGCCGCCATCCAGGTACTGGGACAGGAGGGCGCCCGCGCGGCGACCAACGCGTCCGGCGAGTTCCGCGTCTCCGTCCCGCCCGGCACCCATTCCATCGTCGTGACCCGAATCGGCTACGAGACCTCCCGCACCGACGGCGTCTTCGTCGAAGCCGGCGCCTCGGTCCCGGTCACCATCCAGCTCCGCTCCCGCGCGCTCGCCCTCAACCAACTCGTCGTCACCGTGTCGCGCCGCGAGGAAAAGGAACTCGACGCCCCGGCCTCCATCTCCACGCTCAGCGGCGAGCAGATCTCGCGGATGATCGCACGCACGCCCGCCGACCACATCAGAACGCTTCCCGGTGTCGACCTCGCGACCACGGGCCTCACGCAGAGCTACGCCGTCGTGCGCGGCTTCAACAACGTGTCCTCGGGACGGCTGCTGAGCATCGTCGACAACCGCTACGCGCGCATCCCCGCGCT
>LXNI01000958.1_pt1 | contig 28705 bp, 27 predicted proteins | sample 809091 | NCBI WGS metagenome assembly LXNI01 (sample SAMN04870527, study PRJNA318959) | sponge metagenome | biome: 01000161; feature: marine sponge reef; material: water | host: Sarcotragus foetidus | place: Greece: Milos, Mediterranean Sea | collected 2013-05-29 | depth 5-7 m | reverse complement strand
CGTGACCGGCGATGATAGACAGAATCATCAGAAATGTAGGGCCATGTGGCCCGTTGTCTGTTTTTTATACCCTGTTAATCAACAAGATACCGATCCCCATGGCCCCAAAAGTGCCAACTTGGGCTACGCCTTCCGGTCAATGAGCACGGCGAGCGAGTGTTCGACCCGACGGTTAACCGGTTGACTGTCATTGCCAACGAGTCATACGACGATTTTGCCCGTCAGCTACAAACCGAGTACGAAGAGGACTACGGTATCGGCTTCGGCAAGGTCGATATCACTGCCTTCGCCAAACTTGCCGACCCGGAGCAACTTCAATACACCCCGCTGGGTCAAGAGGTTTCCCAAAACCTGTACGACTCGCTGGTAAGCAATGGGTATCTGGATGCCGAGGGCAGGGTACAGGACAAATTCGACCCGAAGAACCCGCACTTCGTATTGACGCTACCTGACGAGTGGGTGCACATGCGTGCCCGGATCGTCGATGAGCTGAACAAGTACATCTTCAAGAACCGGGTGGTCAATACCCGCGATCGCAAGAACCTGGAGCTGCGCAAAAACATCACCCTCGATCCGACCTTCAGGGCACTCCAGGACAAGATTAACCAGAAGACCCGATACCGGGTGACCTTTGATACCGATACGCTGGTGGCACAAACCGCCAAGGCCATCGCAGAGATGCCCAGGATCCACAAGCCCCGGATCACCACGGCCCTCTATCGCCAGAACATGAGCAAGGCCGGCATCGAGGGTGAACAGATCTCCGGTGGCGTACGAGACGTAGTTACCTCTCCAGTCCTGCCAGACATCCTCGCCTACCTGCAGAATAGCACCGAACTGACCCGACACACCCTGGTGCGGATTCTCAAGGAATCCGGCCGACTGGGTGAGTTCCTGCTCAATCCCCAGGTATTCATCAACCAGGTCAGCGACATTATCCAGCGAGAGCTCCACAGGGTAACGGTCAACGGCATTGAATACGAAAAGATCGCTGGCGTGGTCTACGAGATGCACCGTATGGAGCAGGAGGCCGAACGAGGTATTACCCGCTACCTGAACAATCTCTACGAGGTGCAGAACCAGGACAAGACTGTGTTCAACTACGTCGAATTCGATTTTAACGTCGAGAAGGAATTTGCCAAGGCTTGTGATCTTGACAATCGGGTCAAGTTCTACTGCAAGCTACCTCCGCAATTCAAAGTCGATACCCCCGTCGGTCCCTACAACCCCGACTGGGCCCTCGTTACCGAGAACGAGGAAAAGCTCTACCTCATCTGCGAGACCAAGAGCACCCGAAATCTTGCTGAACTCCGTGACAAGGAGAAGGACAAGATTGCCTGCGGCAAGAAACATTTTGAGGCGATTGGTGTGGACTATGACGTGGTGACCACGCTGGAAGAGGCGCTCAATGGATAAGTGGCGACCAAGACATTCATGGAAGCCAAGATCGACACCGACTATCACCCGGCATTGATCCGCACTCTCCGACCACAGCAATGACTGGCGTGGTCAGTTGGACTGAAGACTCATTTCGACACGATACTGAACAACGGGCTGCCAAGACGGTCAACATCGACCTCGACCCCCAAACCCGGCGAGCGCGGGGCATGGCCGACACCATTTCGCGAACGCGGCTGATAACCCGCGATATGTTCATGAGTCCAGTCATTCATAAAAGAGATGGTCAAGACCTGGTCAGGCCGGGTGCTGGCAGCCAGATGACTGACCGCTGCAGTGACCAAATCCCCGCCCCACGTATCCTCTATGGTCACCCGCAAACCCAATTGATCGGCAAGATCTCTGACCAGTTTGGATCCGGTCAGTCCCGCAAATTTAGAAATTTTGAGATTGATCGCTTCCATGCCTCGTTCATGGAAAGCCCGCAACATGACATTGACATCCGTAATGACTTCATCCAACACCATCGGCAAAGTCGTATGCTGTCGTATATGGAGACACTCTTCCAATGTGCGACACGGTTCCTCGAGGTAAATCCGTTGCATCGGTTCAAGCAGTCGGGTGGCGATCATCGCATCCTGCAATCGCCAGCCCCCATTGGCATCGGCCACGATGAGATCGGTTTCATCGGTGACTTCGGTCACATAACCCACCCGTTTTACATCCTCAAACGGGTCGGTGCCGATTTTCAGTTGAAATCGATGGAATCCTTCGGCCCGACGGGCCAGCACATATTCTTTCATTACCTCCGGTGCGCCCAATGGGACCGCCTTGTAAAGGGCAAACGATTCTTGCAACCGACCGCCCAATAGCGTGGCCACATCCGTCTTGGTCGATTTGCCCAGAATGTCCCAACAGGCGATATCCACCGCACTTTTGGCATATTCATGGCCTCGCAACGCATTGTTCATGGCGACATGCACGGCAGACAGATTCGTCGGATCGAGATCGATCAGTGCCGGAACGATCTGTTGCAATGCAGCGCGAGCGCCGTGACCGTGAGAAGCCAGATAAAGCGGACCCAACGGGCAAACCTCGCCCCAACCGTCCAACCCCTGATCGCTGACAACCCGTACAACGGTGCTGGGAAGATGCGTGATGACCTGATTGCCCGACATGCTGTAATCGCCGTAGCGGTAACTCAGGTTGTATCCGTATACTTCTATTCGACTGATCTTCATTTACTCGCTCCACGGGTTAAATCGGGAATGATCTCGGACGGTGTGGCATACGTTATCCTATCGAAGCGGTCGATAACAGCCACAACCCGAAAACGGTATATCCGACCATCAATATGACAAGAAACAGCTGGCTCAGGATGACTGTCCTGAAGGCATAGCCATCTTTTTCGACCAGTTGAACCGTCAACAGATGGGCAATGACAATACCGATGACATGCCCAAGGACAATGACAACTGTTTGAAATGTCCAAATCCGGGATACACTGTGCAGATTACTCAGAAATGACGTGGTCACGTGATGTTGATATCCCCAAAGATTCCACCCCAAGCCCAGCGGATCATTCAGTGCAAGCAGCCAATACTGTCCGTTGACCAGCAGTACCGTGCAATAGTGTGCCAGATGAAAAACAATCGAGATGGGGATGATCGAGTAGACCAGTCGCCCTGTGACACTGACCAGGGCATTGACTGAGACACTGACCCCGGCCAGTCGCATACCAAGAAAGATGGCAAGGAACACCAGTCCCGTCAAAACCAGAAATGCACCGAGCAATCCGATAGAATGGGCCATCTGCACCCCACTTCGCCCCGGAAAATCCAATGGATTGACCGCAATGAATCGTAGCCAGTAAAAGGTTTTCGAGAGTCCGTCGAACGAAACCGAACTGAGTGTCAGCAACACAAACAAAATGCCCGAAAATGGTAACGGCGGCCGATGAAGGAATCCCTGCCCCGGCCACACCAGCGACACCTTGCGTGCCGTCCGGCCCTGTACCGCTTCGGCATCGGACCGACCTCGCATGAAAGGTGAGCAGGTACCGATCAATCGAAAAAATATGGAAAACGGCTCGGCCCGCTCAAACCAGTCGTCATCTCCAAACAATACCGTCCCGATATAATTCACAAACCAGTACAGTGAGAGCACGGTGGCAAGGCGAAAGGGATCTTCCGGAGCCAGGTCAACCAGTTCAAACCAGGCAAATCCAAAATACAGCACGATGGCAGGCGCATAACCCAGACAGCGCGGCAGAGGGAGTATCGAGGGTTTGAGATTCAGGCAACGACGGGTCAATCGGACCGGTGCGACCCAGGGATTCAGTGTCCTCCAAATATCGCCGATCAAAAATTGCAGCAGTGGAAAACCGATCCACCAGACCGTCCAGACAGACAGCGGCAGCGGATTGGCCAATGGATCCGTCGACCCCGAAAACCCACTGAAAATCAGTAACAGCAGCACCACAAAAACCACATAGCTACCGCAGTCCGAGGGGATTTTTGACGTTGTAAACAGGATTTTCCTGCAGTCGGCAAGCATACGGACCCACCGTTTCGATGCAAACAGCAACAGGCAAAAGGAAACCGCCACGGTTGCCGCTCCCCCCATCAGATAATAGTCGGTGGGCAACAGCATGACCAATCCCCTTTCAGCACTGTGTGCAAGAACAAAAGACGGCGTCAATCCCATCGCGATCAAATGCAGGCAAAAAACGGGTTTCATGGGCAATTCACCGTATCCAGGGCGTTTCATTCACCGGCTTGATCATGTGATTTGATATAATCTGTGCGAAAACTCACCAAATTTGCAACCGATGCTCGATTTGAATGATACCGCGCTCATTGTAATTGATGTGCAAAATGACTTCTGCCCGGGAGGGGCGCTGGCAATTGAAAAAGGGGATGAAGTGGTCGGCCCCATGAATGATCTGATCGCGGCCTTCGACAACGTCATTTTCACCCAGGACTGGCATCCGCATGATCATGTCAGTTTTGCATCAAACCAGCCCGACAAACAGCCCTTTGACTCGATTCAACTCGATTACGGTGAACAAACCCTGTGGCCCCCTCACTGCATCATGGGAACGACCGGAGCCGCATTTCACCGTGACCTCAACACGTTGCCCGGGCAGGTCGTCGTGCGCAAGGGCTATCATACCGCAATCGACAGCTACTCGGCCTTCTTCGAAAATGACAAGCGCACCTCAACCGGACTGCACGGCTATCTTGAAAACCGGGCAATCAGTCATGTCTTCCTCGCCGGTCTGGCAACCGATTATTGCGTTGCATGGTCGGCTATTGATGCGGCCAGGCTGGGGTTCACCACCACGGTGGTGTTGTCTGCCTGTCGGGCCATCGATCTGGACGGCTCCCTGGCCACCCAAATGGCGGCCATGGAACGCATCGGTGTCAATCTCGTCGACACGCTGTGAATGCCCATTCATCGAATCAAATCAGATCGGCGTATGACCGTCACCGGATTGATCACGCCCATGGCGAAAGAATGCTGGCTGACTGATCGCCGGTCATTGAGTGAAGATACCCCGATCAAACCCTACCGGCTGAAAAGGCCGGATGCTGTGCCATCGCCATCGCGGCAACAGACGACATCGGCCAACTGATCACATACCTTAAATCATGGCTAACCGCGAGAAGAAGGATCGGCAATATCGATTCTGGGTGCTCGGTTTATTGTGGCTGCCGGTCGGGATTTGGGTGCTGACGGCGATGCGTTTCATGCCGCCGACTGAATCGGGTGAATGGTTGCTAAAGACGTTGATCCAGTCCTGGTCACTGGTACCTCTCGCGCCTTGTGGATTGCCGCTGGCGCTGGCCTGCCGATGGCTGTGGCGCCTCGAATTTCGTCGCACTGCCGTTTTCACGGGGATTTCACTGGGGATGCTGACGGTGCCAACCGCAGTGACAGCGGGGTTGCTTGGACCACTGGCCATCGCCATCTATACGGCGGTTCTCAGTTTGCCGGCCTGGATCGGTGCCTGGTGCCTGGCGCGTTGGAAGCACGCCCGAGAAACCGGCGCTTCGGGATGATTTCGGCCTCCTTCTTGCCCCCGATATAACCTCGAAATCGGCGCTGTCGATCAATAAGGTGGCGGACATCCCCGGTTCAAGGACACTTTTCGATCGCCGTTTCATCAATCAACCCGATCAGCCGACATGTTGTTTCCGTTCGCCCTGTCAGCCGCCATCATCGTAATCGGCATACTGATCGGCTGCCTTGGCATTGGTGGCGTTTTGCTCGTGCCGGCACTGCTCCATCTCGGCGATGTCGCGATTCATGTTGCCATCCCTGCCTGCAGCTTGAGTTACCTTGTCACCGGCACGGTCGGCGCGGTGATCTATGCACGACACGGCACGATCGATTGGGACAGGGGAACCAGGGTCTGTCTCGGTGCGCTTCCCGGGGCGTTTCTCGGTGCCGCCCTGTTGCCCTACATCCCGGATTTCGTACTTGGAACCGGCATTGCCCTGCTGATTTTATTGTCCGGACTGCATACGTTGATCGTTTCCGGTGCGCGATACCAAACCGGACGTAACGCCCCGGTCATGACAAGCGGCTTGTTGCTCATCGGATTGCTCACAGGAACCGGCTCGGCCCTGACCGGCACCGGCGGACCGCTGCTCCTGGTGCCGGTCCTGCTGTGGTTCCGGATACCCATCTTGACGGCAATCGGCTTGTCCCAGGTGATCCAGATACCCATTGCATTACTGGCGACGGCGGGCAATGCCCTGTATGGGCAGATTGATTTTTCATTGAGTGCCGGATTGGTGTTGCTGCTGGCCGTCGGGTCTCTCGTCGGAGCCAGGCTGGCCCATGTTGTCCCTGCCGACTATCTCAAAAAAGGGGTTGCGCTGGTGATGGTGCTGCTCGGGACAGCGCTGTTGTTCAGCGAGTTCCCGAGCTGACAGACTGGTATTGTCGGGACAAGCACGCAGCCTCAGGCCGGCTTGTCGTGTCCCGGTCGGACTGATAAAAGCCATACTGATCATCTTGGACCGCCTGCTTTGGTGCAGCCCGTCAGAGACTGACATATCGTTGCAACAAGGCAGGAATTTCAGCCTTCTGATCGGGCCGCATGACCGTCGTGATACTGCCGTTTTCAACAAATGCCACCTTGTCCGCGACGGGCAGTACCGCGTCCACGCGCTGTTCGACCAGCAAGATGCCCACGCCTTGTCGGCGCAGTGTCAAAATGACCTCCCGGACACGGGCAACCATCGAGGGCATCAGACCCTCCGTCGGTTCATCCAGAAGCAATATCCTGGGCTGCAGACAGAGTGCCCGCGCCATCGCGAGCATCTGCTGCTCTCCGCCGCTGAGTGTCCCGGACGGTTGCTTCAATCGTGCCTTGAGAACCGGAAACAGTTCGAAGACCGCGTCCAAACCCTGTGCACCCGTCTGCTTGGCCATCAGCCCGATTTGAAGATTTTCCGCCACCGTCAACTCGGCAAACAGCCGTCGTCCCTGGGGAACATAACCGATGCCCAGTCTCGGTATTTGATGGGCCGCCAAGTCACTGAGCGATTTGCCGGAGAGCGTAATTTGACCGGCATGATCCACCAGACCCATGATGGATTTCAAAATGGTGGTTTTGCCCGCCCCGTTGCGTCCAAGCAGACACAGTACTGTTCCCTCGTCGACAGACAACGTCAGATTTCGCAAGATCTGGACACTGCCATAAAAGCTGTTCACATTTTCCAGATTCAGGGTCATGTTCCAAGATACGCAGCTTGAACCGACGGGTTATGCTTGATTTCCTGCGGCGTGCCTTCCGCCAATACCTGTCCCTGATTAAAGACAGTGATGCGCTGCGCCAGGGACATCACCACCTGCATATTGTGCTCGATAATCAGTATCGTGGTATGGCGACTGATTTCCTCCACAAGGCGACAAAATTCGGCAATTTCACCATCGGACAATCCCTGGGTCGGTTCATCGAGAATCAATAGCTTGGGGGACAGTGCCAATCCCATCGCCACCTCCAGCACCCGTTGATGACCGTAGGCCAACAACCCCGCATCGACATGGGAAAACCCGGATAATCCGACCCGTTCCATAATCGTCCTGACCCGGTGCTCGATTGCCTGATTGTCCTGGCGACTGTTTTGGGCTGCAATCGCAATATTCTCATAGACGGGGAGTTGTGGATAAATACTGGTAATCTGAAACGTGTAGGCGATACCTCGACGAACCCGTTGATAAGCAGGCAGACGGGTGATGTCGGTTCTTTCGAATTCGATCTGTCCGGATGTGACCTCCAGCCGACCGCAAAGCAGACTCACAAAGGTCGTTTTCCCGGCGCCATTGGGTCCGATGATGGCCCGGACTTCACCGGCCTGCAATTCAAAATCGACACCGTCCACCGCTTTGAGTCCGCCAAAATATTTACAGAGGTTGCCGGTCTTGAGCAGTGTCATGGCAGCCATCGAACCCACCGTGCGCGCACCGCGCCCAACAAGCCTTTTGGAAAATACAACACCAGCCCCACCAGGACCACACCGGCCACCAACAGATATGCAGTGGTGTAGTCACTCGCCATGTCAATCAGGTAAAACATCAGGAAAGTGCCCAGAATCGGCCCCAGCACCGTGCCTGCCCCCCCCAGCAACGTATAGAGCAATGGATCAATGGAATACTGTATCGTGGCAAAAGAGGAACCAATATAGGCAAACATCAACGCATAGGCTGCGCCTGCGGTGGCTGAGAGCGTACCGGAAACCACCAGGACCTTCAGTTTGATCAAAAAAGTGTTGTATCCGAGCATGCGGGTTCTGGATTCATTTTCCCTGATCGCAATGAGCGAGCGGCCAAATCTTCCCTGAACCAGCAGCAGCACGCAGATGATCGTCAGGGAAAGCAGCAACAACGCAATGTTATACCGGGTGGAGGAACTGGTCAGCAACAAGTCGACCCCGAAAAACGCGAACTGTCGTGCCGCCTGCGGCATCACCAGGCCCTCGTCTCCCCGGGTGTAGGTGGTGAAATAGACCGTTGCCAGGTAGGCCACCTGTGAAAACATCAAGGTCACGATCATGAACGCCACGCCGGTTGTACGCAGGGCGACAAGGCCGATGATCAGTGCCAGGCCTGCGCCACTGAAAATGCCCAGCAAAAAGGCCGCCGGCACAGACCATCCAAGATGGTAGGCACTCAGTCCCGCCGCATACATGCCGGCAGCGAAAAACATCGCATGTCCCAGACTCAACAGGGCGGTATAGCCAAAAAGCAGATTAAATCCCATCGCAAATATCGCCAGGAGCATGATTCTCGTTACCGCCAGATGATGATATTCTGGCAACACAAACTGCATCAGGAACAGCCCGGCAATCACTGCGCCGTGCGTCACGAAGGATTTGGTCAGATCACTCACCGCTGGCGTTACAATCGACTTCGGTTGCCAAACAGTCCCTCTGGCCTGAACACCAGGACCAATGCAACCACCAGGGTCGACACCATTTTGGCCAGTGTGGGAGAGAAAAAGACCGATATGATCCCGTCACTCAATCCGATGAGAAGGGCCGCGACCAGTGTTCCACGAAGACTGCCAAGCCCACCGATAATCACCACAATGAATGACAACAACAACGGATTAAGCCCCATCAGATAGTGTGCCTGCTGAATCGGGACAATCAACACCGCCGCCACCGCCGCCAGCACAGCACCCATCGCAAAGACCACGGCATAAACCTGGTTGACCGCAATACCGAACGTCTGGGCCGTTTCACGATCAAACTGGGTTGCCCGCATAATCAGGCCAAACCGGGTACGGGCAATCACAAACCAGGTCAGGAGCAACAGCATGACAGAGGCCACAATGACCAGCAATTTGTAACCCGAATAGCCGAACCAGGGAAAATCCACCCGGAAGTAAAACGGCGAATCCACGGGGCGTGCATCCGGACCGTAGGTCATCAAGGCAAGTTGTTGAATGATGTAAAGAAGACCAATCGTGGCCACGATCGTGGCTTCCGGGTCATAGTGCAGACGACGAAGAACAAGGCGTTCACACAGATATGCGATACCGCCGACCAATGCCGGGCCAACCACCATTGCGGCCAAGAATCCAAGGGCCGGATGACCGGCAAACCATCCGGTTATCCACCACGCCAAGACCGCGCCCAACATGTAAAACTCTCCGTGGGCCACATTGACGATCCGCATGACCCCGAAAACCAGAGACAGCCCGAGTGCCGTCAGGCACAACACGGCCGCCTGAACCAGTCCTTCCAGCGTCGCAAGAAACAAAAATGGTCCGAATTCCAATGCCGCTATCCCGAAAGACGATGAGGCTGACTCCGGGGCATCAGGTCTCCGGGCAACGATCGAACCGCCGGTGACCGCTCAACCACGTTCGATACGGCACGGCCCGGCGAGGTTCAACGACTCACGGGTAATGACCACCACGGGGCGATGGCCTGACTGATCATCGCCCCATCCAGCACAAACCACTAGAGGGCCATCTTGGTGTAATCCGCCTCCGTTTCGTACAACCCATCTTCAATCGACGTTTTGTATACCACGGACAATCGACTGTTCTCCACCTTGGAAATGTACTGGTGTCCAAACGATTGATGAATCTGCGGATTGAACACTTTGGTTCCCTGCGGATGATTCCTACTTTCCTCGAATCTATCCAGTGACTCCATCGCTTCAATGAATTTCGGTCTGTCCGCCGGACCGTTGTATCCACTCAACTCCATCGCCTGCTTGATAATGAACAATGATTCCCAACAACCAAACATGTGCGCATAGGTGGAGACATCTTTCGGATCATTCAAACTGGCGCCGTTGTCATCCACACCCACCGCTGCACGATAGAATTTGTCGTAATCACTTTGTCCGCTTTGTACGTAACGGGGATTGCCCTCCCAAAAATAAGACCCTTCCAGGAACTCGAGTTGGGGTGTGGCAAGATCAACGGCTTCGAGCGAGTCGATGAACCCGAAGATCTCCGGCCGATTATTGCCAAAGTGCTGCCCCATTTCCTTCACGAATGTCAACACACCGGGGCCGACCATGACATGATAAAGCACCTCGGTCTGTTTGGGAATGCGGGGGAAATACCGCGTAAAGGCGGTTTCGGTCGGCGGGATGGCAATCAATTCCAGCACCTCGCCCCCCTGCGCCGCAATGGCCTGGGAGAAATAGTCGCGATGATCATGTCCGAAAGCAAAATCCGGGAAAATCATGGTGACTTTCTTGCCGATGTTCTGCGCCACCCAGGGTGCCATGGAAATGACCTGGGATTTCACATCCGTAATACCGGGCTGGAAAACGTAACGATTCAAATTGCCGGAGGCAACATGGTGCCCTTCGGAAACCACCACATAGGGCAATTTCAACTCTCCCGCCCGTGGAGACGAACCGATCACAACGTGCGAGAACAACGTGCCATACGCCACATCCACCTTGTGCTGGGTGGCAAATTTCTCGACCACTTCGGCACCGCGTTTCGGATCGGTGCCATCATCCTCGACGATCAACTCGACCGGTCGACCGTTGATTCCACCCTCTTCATTGATCACGTTGACTGCCGCCGTTGCCGTTCGTTCATACCATCGCCCATACGAAGCACCGATCCCGGTGCGGTGAAACTGTGCGCCGATCTTGATCGGTTCACTGGCCGCATAGGCGTAAGGAAACAATGATCGCGAAAAGGTCGCGGCACCTGCGGCAACGCCCAGTGTTTTCAGGGCACAACGGCGATGTGGATCAACTTTTGATTTTCTTTCGTGGTTACTCATTATCATTTTCCTGTCTTGTTGTCAGTCGGTTACATTTCAAAAATCCAATCAATCTGTTTTGCTCGATACCCCACTAGCGCCTGCGCGCCAAAAAGCGCAACCCGCCCAGTTTGCCCGAGCGAAAGTGCCGGTTCACGAGCGCATAAAACTCCTCCAGTGCATTGAATGTGGATTCTCCGTGAAGATTGACATGTCGTTCCCGGGCATTGCGATAATCCCGCAGTCGGTCCCCGGTAAAATCAGTCCAGTCATCGGACATGTCATCGCAGGCAAGAAATTCAAAGCCTGCGCGATGAAAGTCCGCCTGATAGGTCGCAAGGTCCGGCAGATAGGCCGCATACATGCCGGTTGACAGCTCTTCGCGTTCCGGTGTCGTCATGTCATTGCGACAATACATGTCTTCGGCAAAAAACAACCCCTCCGGTTTGAGAACGCGACCGGCAATATCGAGCAGCTTTTGCCGGTCAGGGATATGGAACAACGCCAACCAGCTGACGATCACATCGAACTGTTGTCCATTCCACTGGCAAGTCAGAAAGTCTCCGCAAAGATGATTGACGACCTTGCCCAATCCACAACGGCCGGTCAGGTCGGCAGCCAGCTCATGCTGGTCTGGCTGCAATTCAAGTGCCGTCACGCATGCCTGCGTCCGTCCGGCAATATGGCGGGCCGGTCCGCCAAATCCGGACCCGATCTCGAGCACCTGCATCCCGGGTCGGATATCGATCAGGTCGATGGCGTAATCCACCGCCCTCGTCCCGTGATAATGCAGTTGATCAAAGGCACTGAGTTCCGTTGTATTCAACGGTGAATCCGCATCCTTGCCCAGCAGATCAAGTTCATTGTATACACGCTCTATGTGTGTATAAAGCTTCATTGATTTTATCTGCGCAACCTGATCCGGCATGATGTCTCGGTTCTCTTCATCTGACCTTATTATAGCGGAACTAAACGGAGAATAAATTCAGGCTGTATCCAAAACCGGGAACACGGAAATGGCCTCAGGACACCGTTGCCTTTCGCATTGTATTGCACCGTGCTTCGACACCCGTTGTCGGCACACCCACAATCCACACGTCTTCATCCAGCATGATTTCCTGCAGGTTGTTGCCCTGACCCCCCCGGTCGATCACAAGCAGGTCGCGCTGCTTCGTCATGCTCAATTGAAAGTGATGCCAGGTATTCTTGTATAAGTTGATGCCCTGCCGGCCATTCGTGACAAACAAGCGCAAATGTTCCGCACGCAATCTCTCTTCGGGTAGCCCCACCAGCACCAGAAACGGATCATCGTCGAGGGGGAAAAAGGCCTGGCTGCCCAGTGGGTGGCGTTCCATGACGGTCACCTTGTACGGCAGGGTAACGGGTGATGACCGAAACACACTCACTATCGGCCGTCCCGACTGGTCCGCGACATCAATGGTGCACAGATCATGAAAACGAATGGTTTGTCCTTGATTGATCAGGCACTGTCGGGCCGTCTCCAGAGCGATCACTTCACCGAAATGACGGAATGCATCACCGGTTAGCGGTTCTGCCCGCAACATCACTTTCCCTTCGCGCTTCATCTACGGTTTCGCAAGAATCCGAAGTCGACTGATACCGCCATCGGGATAAATGTTCAACCTGACATGAGTCACTTTGCCGAGGTCCGTCAACTCATCGGCAAAGCGATGTTCGCGGTCTGGGTGAAGATTCACCTGAGGCAACAGTTCAGGCCACGATTCGCTGTCCTTTTCCAGCGTCTCCGGATTGATATTCGGCGAAATGGCCCCCTGAATGCTGCACCGGTCCGGATAGTTTCCCTTAAAATGCGCGGTATCTATTTCGATACCTGTAATCTGCCCGGCGCGCGCCAACGCAATCACCACCCAGTCATTGCCGGGTTCCCTGCGTCGACGGGTTTCCCATCCATCGCCCATATTACTGCCTCGGCCAGGCAGAAGCAGATTGTTCATCTTGCCGAAATGTTCGTTGTTGCAGGCCAATGCCACACCGCCGTTACGGGCCGCCGCGATATCCACCGACTGGCCTTTTGCCACACGCGTCCAATCGACGAACGGGGCGCCATAAACGCGTAATCGGGCGATCCCTCCATCCGGGTACATGTGCAAACGCAGATGCGTATAGACATGGTCATTGTGAACCACCTGTTGATAGACGCTGTTCCCCTGTAACGGTGTCCGGGGAATCAATTGCTCCCATTTCACGGCATTGTCTGGCTGCTGCCCCTCGTAATGACACGCCTCCAGAGAGGCCGCAGGGGGGTAATTGCCGGTGAAATGTGTCGTGTCAATCTCAACGGCGTGTACCACACCGGGACGTGCCATCTTGACAATACACCAGTCATGACCCTCGCCGCGTTTGCGCCGGGACTCCCAGCCATCCATCCACTTCCCGTGATCGTCGTACTTTCCGTCAATAAAGACCGGCGGTTCGTCCTTCAGCATGCGGTACATCGGGGCAAAGAATTCATCACTGCAGGCCAGCGCAATGGCGCCCAATCTGGCAGACGTCAAATTCACCCAGCGGGTAGAAAAATCATTCATAGCGGAAAATAGGTCATCCAGTGTTTCGCAATATCAATCCTGCGTGCAAGCCAGACCGACTGTTTGGACAGAATATAGTCCAAAAAACGTGCCAATGCCCGCGCCCGTCCCGGTCGTCCCACCAGGCGACAGTGCAACCCGACCGACATCAATTTGGGGGACCGTTCGCCTTCGAGATAGAGTGTATCAAACGTATCTTTCAAATAAGCATGGAATTGGTCCCCTGTGTTGAAACCCTGTGCAGTGGCAAACCGCATGTCATTGACATCCAGCGTATAAGGAACCATCAACAGCGGCTTTTTGTACCGGGTAATCCAGTAGGGCAGTTCATCCGCATAACTATCGGCACTGTACACGAATCCACCGTGTTCTGCGGTAATCCGATGGGTATTGGGACTGGTTCTGCCAAGATACAGTCCTTCCGGAGGGCTACCCGTCAACCGGGTATGAATATCAATGGCCTGGTGAAGATGCTCGATTTCCTGCTGGACGTTCATATGTTGATAGTCTATCCAGCGGTAACCGTGACTGGCAACCTCCCAGTCAGCCCGAAGCATGGCATCCACTGCCTGTCGGTTTCTCTCCATCGCCATGGCGACACCGAATACGGTAACCGGAATATCGCGTTCAGTGAACAGGCGATACAAACGCCAAAATCCAGCACGCGAACCGAATTCATAGATCGATTCCATATTGGGATGGCGCATGTCTGGGTAGGGCTGTGCACCGATTATTTCGGACAAGAACGCCTCGGATGCCGCATCGCCATGCAGGATATTGTTTTCTGCCCCTTCTTCATAGTTGATGACGAACTGGACCGCCACACGGGCCCGGTTCGGCCATTTCGGATGCGGGCATTGTTCCCCGTAGCCCACCATGTCTCTCGGATAAGTCATCTGTTCAGTGTTTTTCGACTCGACCGCCATACCACATCGCGATCCGTTGACGTTCCTCTTCTGTGATCGCGGTCAGATTGCCGGGGGGCATGGTTCGGGTCACGACCGTCACCTGATAAATGCGGTCTGCGTATCGCTCGATGTCTCCGGCGTGTCCGAATGTGATCCCCTGTGGGGGCGCTGCAAATCCGGCTTGGGTCGGCACCATCGAATGACACCCCGCGCAGCGTTGTTGTACCAACGGTACAATTTGTGCGGTGGTCTGTTCGCCATCGCTCCTTGGTGGCGCATGCGGGGCCGTCAGCCACATGATACCCATCATGCCGATCAGGGCCATCGGAATCATCCACCACAAACCCCTGACAAGATGTCGGACATTGAAATAATGCCGGATCGCGACCGCAATGATCGATAACAGGACCAACACCAACCAGTTCCATTGATGTCCGTAGGTACCGGGAAAGTGACTGCTGATCATCATGAACAAGACCGGCAGGGTCAGATAATTGTTATGCCTTGATCTCAGTAATCCGTTCGCACCGCAAGCCGGATCGGGCTGCTGATGGCTCTGCAGGGCTCTGACCATCGCTTTTTGCGCCGGAATGATGACGAAAAACACATTGCCCACCATGACGGTACCCATTGCCGCACCGATATGAATATAGGCCGCCCTTCCACTGAACACCTCACTGAGCAAAACAGCCAACAGGGCGAAATAGCCGAACAGCGACAGGCTGAGCAAGACCGGGTGGTGTCTTAGGGGAGAACGGCACATCCCATCGTAGGCAAACCAGGAACCGACAATCGCAACAAGTCCCAGCACGATCGCCTTGGCAGGCGTCAGACTGGACACGGAACCATCCATCAGATACAGCTGCGCATTAAAGTAATAGACCACCGTAAGCAAGGCCATCCCACTGAGCCAGGTGGTATAGGCTTCCCATTTGAACCAGTGCAACGGGGCGGGTAACGGATCGGGTCCGTGTCTGAACTTTTTCAGCTGATAGATTCCGCCCCCATGAATCGCCCACAAAAACCCCTCGATATCCTGTTCCTGAGGCGGTTCACGCTGTAACCGGTTTTCCAGCCAGTTAAAATAGAACGAGGCACCGATCCAGGCAATACCGACAATCAAGTGGATCCATCGAATCAGCAAATGCAGCCACTCTTGGATATGGGCATCCACTAATCGACCTCGCTGGCATCTTCGGGCAGTCCACAAATCCGCATCACCATGGTGGTGAGCGAGACAGACTGGTCAAGATAGTCCTTTTGTGTCAACCCGCGCTTTTCATAGACGGAGGCAATTTGCGCTTCTGACAACGCGAAATGCTGGGTGCTCGACCAGATCAGGAAAATAAGATGGAAGGGGTCTACCACCGCAATTTTTCCGTCGTCGACCCATTGTCTGATCACTGCCGCCCGCTCACGAGTCCATCGTGTCATCCGGTCATTCAACTGGTCGCTGAGATACGGCCTGCCGTGTAGGATCTCACTGGCAAAAATACGGGTTGCGCGAGGATAAAGACGGGTGAATTCGACTTTTTTCCGTACGAAATCCCGGAGCACCGATGCCGGATCGTCATCCGTATCCAGCGTCTCAAACGCCTGGTCCCATAAATCAACAATCCGTTCCAGCACGGCATTATACAGCGCCAGTTTCCCGGAAAAATAATAGTGCACATTGGCCTTGGGCATGCCCGCGAAATCGGCAATGCGCCGCATCCGTGCGCCCCCAAAGCCATACTGTTCGAACTCCTTTTCCGCCGCACGGAGTATACGTTTGCGATTGCGGTTTCCAATAGCACTGATTTTTCTCGCCCTCATCAACAGCTTTACTTAACTTGTCAATCAGCGGATCAATTGATCGCATTGAACCGTTTTGATCTTACCCTTCCAGCAAGGCTGACTTTTCCGTCGCAGGAAGCACAACCTTCCTCCGTGATGCTGTTTTTTGAAACCGACCGCAGACAGCGGCGATCACCCGCCCTGTCTTGACCCGGTCACAAGGGGAACCCGTTCAGGCACATCAGGCAAATGAAGAGCAGGCCCCGCACAGCGAAAGGGCCTTGCTTACCACCGGCCGGTGCTAGTTGGACAGGTTGCCCTGAACCCCTTCGACGTACCAATCCATCCCCAGCAAGTCCCCATCACTCAGTGTTTCTCCCTCCTTGACCACCAACTCACCGGCCTGATTTCTGATCGGTCCTGCAAAGGGATGCAATGATCCATCGATAATGGCCGCTTGCACCGCATCGGCGGCTGCGCGCACATCGGCAGGCACCGCCTCGCCATAAGGCGCCATCTCCACCATGCCCGGTTTCAGTCCATCCCAGGTATCGATGGATTCCCAGGTGCCCTCCATCGCGGCCTTGACCCGTGCCACGTAGTAGTGATCCCAGTTGTCAATAATCGAAGTCAACTGTGCACGAGGGGCAAATTCCTTCATGTCCGATGCCTGGCCAAAGGCATACACCCCTCTTTGCTCCGCGACCTGAACCGGTGCCGGGGAATCGGTGTGCTGGGTAATCACATCGGCTCCCTGATCGATCAGCGCTTTTGCCGCATCACTTTCCTTGCCCGGGTCGTACCAAGAGTTGACCCATACCACCTTGATCGTTGCGTCCGGGTTGACCTTGCGCATGGCAAGCATGAACGCATTGATCCCCCTGACCACCTCGGGGATCGGGAACGAGGCAATGTATCCGACCACGCCGGTTTTGCTCATATGACCGGCAATCGTTCCCAGTACCGTACGACCTTCATAAAAACGCCCTGAATAGGTGCTTACATTATCAGCCCGCTTGTAGCCGGTCGCATGCTCAAACTTCACATCAGGAAATTGTTTGGCCACTTTGACCGTCGGATTCATATAGCCAAACGAGGTAGTGAAAATCACCTTGCTTCCATCGTTCGCCAGTGTCCGGATGACACGTTCCGAGTCCGCCCCTTCGGCCACATTTTCAACATAGGTGGTTTCCACTCCCAATTCGTTTTCCACCGCCAGTCTTCCGATATCATGCCGGTAGGTCCAGCCATGGTCGCCGATCGGTCCCACATAGACAAACCCGACTTTCATGTCCTCAGCCTGTGCAACACCGGCACCGAAAACCACACTGGCTGCAAGCATCGTCGCAGCAAATTGTTTCACCAATTGTCTTCTTTTCATCATCATTTACTCCACAATTAATTATCTACAACACATCGTATTTTATCAAACTGTCAGGCAGTTGGATGAAATGGTTTGCCGATACAGGCCGGGGCATTCAACTTGATCTTGTTTTGATCCTGTGAAATGAGCACCAGCACCAGCACCGTGGCCAGATAGGGCAGCATGGACATCACCTGTGACGGTACGCCGACCCCCAACGCCTGGGCATGCAACTGCAAGATGGTGATCCCGCCAAACAGATAGGCCCCCACCAGAACACGCCAGGTTCTCCACGTGGCAAACACGACCAACGCCAGGGCAATCCACCCTCTTCCGGCACTCATGTTCTCAATCCAAAGTGGCGAATAGGCCAACGACAGGTAGGCGCCCGCCACTCCGGCCATCGCCCCTCCGAACAAGATGGCCATCAAACGAATCTTCAGCACCGGATATCCGATTGCATGCGCCGCATCGTGCGAATCCCCCACCGCACGCAAAACAAGACCGGCTCGAGACCGTTTCAAGAGCCAGGCAACCGACGCCACCACAACAAAGGAACCATAAACCAGTATGTCGTGACTGAACAATAATGGACCAAGCAGTGGAATATCGCTAAGAATCGGTATCGAAAGGGGGGGAAGTCCCTCATAGGCAATGCCGACCAGATGCTGTCCGAGCAGCGCACTGAGCCCGATACCAAAGATGGTCAAGGCCAAACCGCTTGCAACCTGACTTGCCTGAAACCCCAATGTCAACAGGGCAAAAATCAGTGACAGCCCCATGCCCGCTGCCAGTCCGGCCAATACGGCCACCGTGGCACTGCCGGTAAAATGCACGGTCGCAAAGGCACACACGGCGCCGAGCAGGATCATTCCCTCGACACCCAGATTCAAGACACCCGACTTTTCGGTGACCATCTCACCGATCGCCGCATACAGCAGTGGCGTCGCAGCGGTAATAATGGTCAAGATGGCAGGTATCAACACATCCATCAGGCCTTCACTCCCGACGGATTGATCCCGATGTGGGGACGATAACTGATCAATACATCACTGGCCAGAAGGAAAAACAACAGCAGACCCTGGAATACACCGGTCACGGCCAATGGCAGATTCATCGTAATCTGGGCACTCTCACCGCCCAGATAGGAAAGCGCCAGCAACAATCCGGCACACAGCACCCCCACGGGATGAAGCCGACCGACGAAGGCAACGATAATCGCCGTGAATCCATAGCCCGGTGAAATGCTCGGCAACAGTTGTCCGATGGGTCCAGCGACTTCGATCAACCCGGCAAGACCGGCACAAACACCGCTGAGCAACAAGACAAACCAGATGATCCTGTGGTTGCTGAACCCGGCATGCTTGCCTGCTGCGGGTGCCTGGCCCATGACCTTGACCTGGAATCCGATCAGGGTTTTTGCCATCACCAGCCAGGCGACGACAACCGATGCCAGTGCAAACAACCATCCAATATGCAGTCGGGTTCCCTGCAGAATGATCGGCAGTGTCGCGGCATCACTGAAAATTCTCGATTCGGGAAAATTGAACCCATCAGGGTCTCGCCACGGCCCATGCACCAGCAGGCTGAGCAACAATGTCGCCACATAAGTCAACATCAAGCTGGTCAATATCTCGTTGGCATTAAAGCGGGTGCGCAAAAAGGCCGGGACCGCCGCCCAGGCCATCCCGCCCAGCGCGCCACAGACAATCATCACGGGAAGCACGAACCAGGCATCCACATCATGAAGCCACAACGCGATCCCACCGCCACAAATCGCGCCCAGTGTCAATTGGCCCTCTGCGCCAATATTCCAGACGCCCGCCCGAAAACCGACCGACAGCGCGATGCCGATCAAAACCAATGGCGTCGCTTTCACCCCCAACTCGGCCCATCCGTAGAGCGACGTCAACGGGTGGATGAAAATCGCATAAAGCGCCTTGGCTGGAGAGACATCCATGAACCAGAACAGTACAATGCCGGACAACAGGGTCAGCAGCAACGCAATCACCGGGGACAGATAGACCATCGTCCTGGACTGCTCCGGCCGCATGATCAGGCGGATCATTGGCATACCGCCGAACGGTCTGTACTGACACCGTGATCCACCACGCCCGCCATCATCAGACCAATGGTCTCGATGGTCACTGTCGGCGTCGGAAAAACCGGAGACAGGGATCCGGCACAGATCGCGGCAATACGATCACTCAGGCTCATCAGTTCGTCGATATCCTGGGAAATGACCAGAATCGCGGTCCCATTATCCGCCAGTGACCTGAGCGCCTTGTGAATGGTCTGTGCCGCACCGGCATCGACTCCCCAGGTCGGTTGGGACACCACCAGCACACCCGGCTTTTGGAGAATCTCCCGCCCCACGATAAATTTCTGGAGATTGCCGCCCGACAGACTGGTAGCGGCCGATTCGGCCCCGTTTGCCTTGACGTCAAATGCCTCGATGACCGCATCACAATACTGTCCACAGCGTCTCCGGTCGATCACCCCCCTGTGAACGAAACCCAGTCGTTGAAAAGCCGTCAACAAGCAGTTTTCAATCAGACTCATTTGTGGCACGGCACCGTGACCCAGTCGTTCTTCGGGAATCGAGGCGAGTCCCAGCGCACGTCGCTGGTTGGGCTTGCCGTGGGCGCACGGCGTTTCATCGATTTTGATGCAGTCTGGCGTCATCGCCAATGACTCGCCATTGAGTGCCTTGAGCAATTCATCCTGGCCATTGCCGGCGACGCCTGCAATACCGACAATTTCCCCGCTGGCGACCTGAAGGCAGATATCCTTGAGGGAAATGCCGAACTCATCGTTGGCCTTGATGCTCAGATGTTCGATATCCAGACGGATCCGGTCGGATTCCCGTTGTGTCCGGGCCGGTGCCATCTCCAACTGTCGTCCCATCATTTTTGCCGCGAGGGAGTGCGTGCTCTCGTCTTTTACCTGGACACAATCGACCACGCTTCCTTCGCGCAGAATGGTCGCCCGATGGCAAAGGGCCTTGATCTCATCGAGTTTATGGCTGATATAGAGAATCGCGACCCCTTCATCGGCCAGTCGCCGCAGGGTTTCAAAGAGTCGGGTGACTTCCTGTGGCGTCAGCACAGAAGTGGGTTCATCCATCACCAGCAGTTTCGGTTCCTGCAGCAAACAGCGAATAATCTCAATACGCTGACGCTCGCCGACCGACAGGGTATAGACATGTCTGTCCGGGTCCAAAGGCAATCCATAGCGTTGTGATACCTCGATAATGCGGGCTTTCAGCGTGGCCAGATCCTTGGTCTGCTCGGACAGGATGCCAAGCGCAATATTCTCCGTCACCGACAACGAATCAAACAGTGAAAAGTGCTGAAACACCATCGCAATCCCCAGCCGGCGCGCGATCGCCGGATTACCCACTTCCACCACGGTACCCTGCCACGCCATCTGTCCGGCATCCGGTTGCAGCAGACCGTAGATCATTTTGACCAAGGTCGACTTCCCCGCTCCATTTTCTCCCAGCAAGGCATGAATCTGCCCTTTATGCAAAACAAGGTCGACGTGATTGTTGGCGACAACACCGGGGAAAGTCTTGGTCATCCCTTGCAGTTTCAACAAGGTGTCCGGTTGATTGTGATCCATATTGTTCGCGTTTGAGAACCGACAATTAATGTAAAGCGCCGTATACCCCGGTCTATCTGAAAGTTGACCAAATAGTCAAATATTGGCCATTTTAGGCTATAATGACATCCTATTTCAAATGTTTGGCGAAAAAAATGGGGTGCTGTGGGACCCTGAACCAAAATAAAGGACGGGCCGTCACCCCGCAACACAATAACATGCGTACATGGATCAAAAACCCGCTGGCGATGCTGGTTGACAAGGGCATCGATGCGGGTGGTGGCATCGTGACTAACCAGGATCGCTTTGAATGCTTTGTCCCGGCAGGCGGAGTGCCTGCAGGTACGGTTGATGCCGTGTTCCATGCCTCGGAGCATGTGGTGCTTCCCGGCCTGATCAATACCCATCACCACTACTATCAGACACTGACAAGGGCGGTCCCTGTGGCGCTCAACAAGGCCTTGTTCCCGTGGTTGAAAAGCCTGTATCCCCTGTGGTCGGGATTGACGGACAAGATGATCGATGTCTCCACGCAGCTGGCTGCCAATGAACTGCTTTTATCCGGTTGCACCACCAGTGCCGATCATCACTATCTTTATCCCGCAACCCTCCCTGATGCCTTGGATATTCAAGTCGAGGCACTTCGAAAAGTGGGTATCCGATCCACCGTTACCCGGGGGTCGATGAGCCTGGGAGAAGAGCAAGGCGGGCTCCCGCCACAGACTGTCGTGCAGTCCGAAGAAGACATTCTGGTCGACTGTGAACGGGTCGTCAGGCGTTATCACGATCCGGCGGAGGGCAGCATGCTTCAAATCGCGATCGCCCCGTGTTCCCCGTTCAGTGTCAGCGAATCGCTGATGGCTGACAGTGCCGCACTGGCCCGACGACATGGCGTCCGACTGCATACTCACCTCGCGGAGACCCGCGATGAAATTCAATACTGCATGGATCGGTTTGGCTGTCGGCCGGTCGATTATCTTGAGCGGGTGAACTGGTTGGGCAACGATGTGTGGCTGGCACATGGCATATTCTTCAATCCCGAAGAGATTCTGCGGCTGGGACAAGCCCGAACAGGCATTGCCCATTGTCCGAGTTCCAACATGCTGCTCGGATCCGGACACTGTCCGGTCCGGGCGCTGGAATCCGCGGGCTGCCCGGTCGGGCTTGGCGTCGACGGCTCGGCCTCGAATGACTGTTCGAACATGATCCAGGAAGTCCGTCAGGCATTGCTGTTGCAACGACTGCATTACGGTGCCCCCCTGATTACCCATGAAGAGGCATTGCGATGGGCGACCCGGGGTTCCGCCGCCTGTCTCGGACGTCAGGATATTGGTGAAATCAAACCGGGGCTGATGGCCGATCTGGCCCTTTTCAAATTGGATGAACTGCGCTTTTCAGGGGCGGGCGATGCGCTTGCGGCACTGGTCCTGTGCGGCGCTCAAAAAGTCGATGCGGTGATGATCTCGGGACAATGGAAAGTCCTTGACGGGGAAAGACCCCGTGTCGATCTTGCCCAACTCAAGGCACAGCACGCCGACCTGGCAAGGCAACTGCAGTGACCGGCCACAGTAACCCGGCACTACCGTGTGATTGATGCAGTCCGTGTGTGGTTCTGCAAGCCTGCCTGCTGCAATGAAAGTCCGAGTCGTTTACTAAAGAAGGCCGCCCTGGATCCGGTTCGGTCCAGTGTCTCCATGATAGCCTGAAGCACGACTTCGTACTGTCTTGCACCACCGTGTTCGCATCACCGAACGAAGAAGGCAACCGGTCATGCCCGACTGCGCGGGGCAATGGTCTCAGGTCAATGCAATTGGCAATTTACCGTGATTGACAAATCGACTATGCTCTTCGCTGATGGACTTTCGGCTGTTGACCGACCGACTGACGCACTTCACTGCTTCCCTTTAGCCATCCCTTGATAAAATTCGCTATTCCAGCACTGTTCGTCTTTTTGTGGAGCACAGGCTTTGTCGGCGCCAAATTCGGCCTGCCCAGTGCAGAACCGTTCACCTTTCTTGCACTGAGAATGGCGCTGACCTGCCTGGTGTTGCTTTTCCTTTTGCCCCTGTTTCGCGTCACCTGGCCGAAGAGACCGATCGATTACCTCCATCTCTCTTTTGTCGGCATTCTTGTGCACGGGGTTTATCTTGGTGGGGTGTTCGCCGCGATTCACCACGGTCTTCCTGCATCGGTCGCCGCGATTATCGTTGGCCTGCAACCGCTCGTTACCGTTTTCTTCGCCATGACATGCCTGAAAGAGACCCTGTCAATCGTCAAACTCTGCGGACTGATGATCGGGTTGTTGGGTGTGTTTATGGTCCTTGGTGAAGGGGGGCTGGGCGACCGGCAAGTCAACGTGATCGGCATTATCCTGTCAACCGCTTCATTGATCGCGATTTCTGCCGGGACCGTCTACCAGAAAAAATTCTGCGAGACTCTGGACTTGCTGCCCGGTATTTTCGTCCAGTATTTCGCCAATACCGTATTTATGGCCGTACTGGCTTTTTCTCTGGAAACCCGCACGGTCCACTGGAACCTGCAATTCATTCTGGCCTTGGGCTGGTTGATTTTCTGTTTGTCGATCGGTGCCGTATTGTTGCTGATGTGGTTGATTCGACAAGGTAAAGCGAATCGTGTCGCCAGCCTTTTCTATCTCGTTCCGCCGCTGGTGACGATCGAGGCCTGGTTTTTGTTCGGTGAGCGGTTCGGAACGATTGCGCTGATAGGTATGATATGCTGTGGTGTGGGCGTCGCCATGGTCCTGAAAGAAAAACACCCCGGCAATCCGGAGCAGCAATACGCTCGAAAATCATCATGAACACAACAGATAAACCGGTCGGAGCCAGCGAGTTCGTCACCCAAGCCTATAATCTTGAGGATCAGGACAGCATGCTGGCCTTTTACAGTCATTGGGCAGAGGACTATGACAATCAGATGGAACAGGGTCTGGGATACCGCTCCCCGAAACGGATCGCGGAAATATTGCAGCCTTTTGTCAACGACAAAAGCGCACCGGTGCTGGATATCGGTTGTGGAACCGGGTTGACCGCGAAATACCTGTCTGCGCGGGGGTTTCACTGCCTGCATGGCGTTGACCTCTCTGAAAAAATGCTGCAGATTGCCCGGAAAAGAGACCTTTACACCACCCTGAAGGCAGCGGATGTCAACCATCCCCTGGAGTATGACGACAATTATTTTGGATCAGCGGTCTCCTCCGGCACATTTACCCACGGTCATGTCGGGCCGGAGCCCCTCGATGATATTTTCCGTATCCTCAAACCAAACGGCTTTCTGGCAGCCACTGTTCATCAGGACCTCTGGGAAAGCCGCGGGTTTGCGGCAAAATTTGCCGCGCTCGAAACCTCGAACACGGTGCGCTGCCTGTCCCGCACACTGGAGCGCTATTACCGCAACGGAAAACCGGAAGGCTGGTTTTGCGTTTATCAGAAAACGACCCTCCGCTGATCTTGAACCGCTGACGGTGCCGACACCCTCACTGGGCAAGCATCTGCTCCCAGTCTGCCACCAGGTCTGTGACATGTTCAATGCCCACTGAAAGCCGAAGCAGGTTTTCCGGCGTTCGGGTAATGGCCCCTTCACTGGTCTTTCGATGCTCGACCAGGCTTTCGACCCCACCGAGCGAAGTGGCTCGTTTGAATACCCTTGCCCTTGATGCGACGGCAATCGCCTCGGCCGCCCCTCCGGGAATGCGTACTGACAACATACCGCCAAAGCCCCCTTGCATCTGTCGCAGGGCAATCCGATGCCCCGGGTCGCTCTCGAGCCCGGGATAATACACATGTTCAATCCCCGGATGGGAATCCAGATAGCGGGCAAGTGTCAGGGCATTGTCGCACTGCCTGGAGACCCGCAGAAACAGCGTACGCATGCCACGCACCAGCAAATGGGCATCCAACGAACCGAGAAACGATCCTGCCAACAGACGATGTTGCCGAATACGCTGCCACAACCGATCCACCTTATGGGTGACCAGCAGTCCTGCCAGCACATCGGAGTGACCGTTGAGATATTTTGTCGCTGAGTGACAGACAAGGTCCGCACCCAATTCAATAGGTCGGGTTAATACCGGTGTCGCAGCCGTGGAATCGACCGCGACCGTGGCCCCATGACGATGGGCAATGGTACAGACAGCCGAAATATCGGTCACCACCCAGGTTGGATTGGCCGGGGTTTCCAGCCAGACCAGTCGGGTCGGCCGTTGCACCAGCAGGGCAGCCAGCTGATCGAGATTGCCCGCGTCAAACAGGCTGTAACGCAGCCCCCGTTGTTCCGCAAATTCATCCAGCCAACTGAGCACACCATGGTAAATCGTATCGGATACGGCCACATGGTCGCCTTTGTCCAGCGCATGGAATGCCGCGGTACAGGCCGCCAGGCCAGAAGAAAATGACAATGCATCGACACCGCCCTCCAGAACACGAAGCATCGCTTCTGGCAAAGCCTGGGCCGGACCATGATCCCGGATATAGGAACGCTCATCCGGTAGGGAGTAGTCTTCTTGACGGGCAAAGGTCGTGGAGATATGAATCGGCGGCACCAAGGCACCGGTCGCGCCATCCTCTTGGCTCAGCGCCCGACTGATTTGGGTTTCAATCGCTAAATCCGAAATAGACTTGCTGGTTGGCATGTTCCACAGTCTGGTAATCAATGAATGTGGGAATAGTGAATCACGGGAGCCGATGGGTCAATCAAAAATTATTCGCACCAAGGCGCACTGAATATTGGTTCAAGTGTGTAAGGATGGGAGGAGCCCACAACCAGTCTACGACCATACCTGATGATCGCTGTAATGCATGACCAATTCATAGAGTCAAGGGGTAGCGCGCGCATCGGTAGGTGGAGGCTGTTCCTTTCCCGTATCCGGCTTTCCGATATGCGAGCGACTGATGGTTTCCAGCAGGACCGTTGACGTTGGAAGAGCATCGCGCTTCCTCCAACGACAGTTTAATGTGAGGGAAGACAGTGTACAATATAAACATACAATTGCGATGATTTGGAAACATTCAACTAAGTCGTTAATCAGACCTGCGACCGCTGTTCCACGAATTCGGGCGAGTTGGGACAAGTTCATCGAGTGGAGCGCCACATGAAATGGCAGGAATACGAAAAACTAACAAAGGACGTCTATCAGAAACTAGGAAAAGCGTCTGGCGTAGAGATCGAATGCTGGGGCCCGTCTTGTAGAGCTCAGGGCAAGTCTAGGGAATGGCATCAATTTGACGTGCTTACTTCGCATGGAGACGGAATTCATATATACAGGACAGCAATTGAGTGTAAGTATTGGAACAAGAAAATCTCCAAGGGACAAGTCCTCGAGCTCGCTGGGAAAATCGAAGATGCCATGATCGAGAAGGGTATTCTGGTATCGAAGCTCGGGTTCACACAAAGTGCGCTGACCATCGCGAAAGACAGGAATATTGGCTTGGTCCAGTTGAGACAGCCAATACTGTCCGACTGGGATGGGTTTCTCAAGGAAATAACCGGGGAAATCAACTACATCGTAGATGAGGTTTACGACTACAAATTGATTTGCCGTAATGAGGACCTTTCCGGTGCTCATACTGGGAAGGTAGCTATCGGCGAGGTATTGGTGGAATTGGCTAGTGGCACAGCGTTGTCAGTTTCTGACATCGCGGATGACATCCGAGAAGCTAGCAACTCCAATAATGGCATGGAAGGGAATGGTTATGCATGGGAGAGGGCATTGTCCCCAGAAGATGAAACACGTACATACGTTGTAAAGTTCTACGAAGGAGCTGTGCTCAGACATGCGATCATGAAGAACAAGCCACAGGTCACGGAACTGAGATTTAAGATCAAACAGATCGTACTGAAGAGTCAAATTCATATTGATCACCAGGATTTCGTTTCGTGGATTATGCACGCCATATTTGAGAACAAGACATTCGCGATTTCCTCTGATGGTATGCCAACTCCTTGGGAAGGATCGCGGGAGCCGTCTCCGTAGCTTGTAGAAAAGAAATACAGGTCCATACTATGTTCGGATACAGGGAGGCATATTCCGAGGTATCCGGAGGAAGAGGGATCGTTGCTCGGATTGGGACACCGTTGTGGGTCGGGGCCACAGGGTCCAAGAAAGTGATGGCTACTTGGAATGACGTTGAAGACACAACGATCGTTGACCAACTGCATTGTCATTGTAGAGAGCGACTCAACCGATATCTTCCTTCGACACACCATCCCACCGAAATCTATAGTCATGTCCTTCGCCTTCGGCAAAACTGTGCTAAATGTTGGAGAATCAAATAATGGCCAACCGTAACGCATCTTCAGCTTCGGTAAACGGACTGAGAACGCTCGAACTTGGGTACGCATTGCTGTGGCTACGGAAACAGCTGCAACAAAAACTTGGACCGGGCAAGCACTCAATTCCGCTTACAGGGACTCGTTCGCTGAAGGAACAAGAAATCCTCGGAATGTCGCAGATCCTGCTGGTTATGTTTCCATTTGCGATTGAGCTTGCACTAAAATCGTTGTGGGACTGCTTCCATGAATATGGGGCTAAGCGACAACATAATTTGGACGTTCTATTTCAATCCATCGACCATGATGCATTGGACGTATCGGCCGCTAGACTGGCGCAAAAACAGGCGCGAGATCTCTGGCTGGAGTTCCAAGCGGAGAAGCGTGTCCACTATCGCGACACTCTCGACCAGTTCCTCGGGGCTCACGCGAAAGATTTCGTCGACACCAGATATTACGTATCAAAGCCGACAGAATTTCAGCAACTCAATGACTTCGCCATTTGTTTTTATTGTGTGGTCTACCCGCTGGCAGCGCACGAACCTGAGACGTTCCAGAACTTGCTCCAAAACCGGGAAATGATTTAACACCGGTGTCCGAACCTCCAAAGTATCAACGAGTCCTAACTCAGGACCTGTTATACAGGCACCTGAGTGCACCAAGGGAAACCACGATCAAGATGCACGTGATGCCAGTCAGGGATCGCCCGTTCCTCCGTCGGGTAGGAAACAACCGCTGTTCCAGCCGGGACTCGGTCAGTTTATCGGGCAACGGTCATGCCAGACCGGAACCGGCAAATCAGGCCAAATAGTTGCCGACCGTGGAACGTGACACGCCACAACTGCCGGCAATCTGCCGATGGGGCAGGCCCTGCTGGGCGAGTCGAAGGATTGTAAGCATTCGGTAGACCTGTGATGTTTCTCTCTTATTGTAGCGGTTTTTTGTCGGTGACAGAGGCCGAGTCAGCCGAGTCAGGTGATGGGCGACGGTTTGGCCCTCAGCCGGTATGGAGGTTGCGCTGCCAGTGTTTGGTGAGCGGGCAAAGCC
>LXNI01000957.1_pt1 | contig 28743 bp, 25 predicted proteins | sample 809091 | NCBI WGS metagenome assembly LXNI01 (sample SAMN04870527, study PRJNA318959) | sponge metagenome | biome: 01000161; feature: marine sponge reef; material: water | host: Sarcotragus foetidus | place: Greece: Milos, Mediterranean Sea | collected 2013-05-29 | depth 5-7 m | reverse complement strand
TCCCGCCTTCGCGAAGGCGGGACGCCTTCGATCCCGTGCTATTCGGGTTTGCGGAAGCGCAGGGTGTAGCGGTCGGTCTCGCCGATCGCCAGGTATTTCTCGCGGTCTTCGTCGCCGAGGCGGAGCGTCGGCGGCAGCGTCCAGACGCCTTCGGGATGATCGCGCGTGTCCCTGGGGTTGGCGTTGATCTCGGACTTTGCATCGAGCACGAAGCCGGCCTTCTCGGCCAGCATGATGGTGTATGCCTCGGTCACGTAGCCGGATTCGGCCTTCGGATCCTGTTCGCTGTCCGGATCGCCGCGGTGTTCGACGATGCCCAGAACGCCGCCGGGCTTGAGGACGTCGTAGAAAGCCTGGAACACCTCGTCCTCAAAGTCGCGGGACATCCAGTTGTGAACGTTCCGGAACGACAGCACCAGGTCCACGGGTTCCGGCGCCAGCGCCATACTGTCCGGGTACATCTCCGTCATTTGGGCGTTGCCGTAGGCCTCCGGATGGGCGTCAAGCTTGGCCTGGTAGGCCTCACGGGCCCGATTGAAGAACTCCATGTCGGTGCCGCCCGGAAATTGCGCTCCGTAGAATTGCCCGTTCTCGGCGACGAAGGGGGCGATGATCTCGGTGTACCAACCGCCGGCAGGCCAGATCTCGACAACGCTGGAATCGGGCTGAAGTCCCAGGAACTTCAGGGTCCCGGCGGGATTGCGCGCGCCGTCGCGGGACGAATTCGGCGCCCCGCTGCGGCTTGACCCGCGTTGGTCCCCCGCCAGCACGGCGGCCATGGCGGAATCCCAGGAAGCGCCCGCATCGTCCGCCGGCGCGGGAGCCGGGCCGGCAAGTAAGGCAACAGCCGCAGCAGCGGCGAGAACGGATCGGTACATATTCGAATCTCCGGTTTCAGGGAGTAACGCTTTTACGACGTTGGCGCCCGAACTCAAGCCGGACGCAACGCCAGTCAAATGCAGGAAGCGAACCAGCCCCAACGCCATGAAGCAGCCCGTGAGCCGGGCCGCAATATGCGAAGGACAGCCCCTTCCCTTGTGTGTCGCATGGGCGCGCACCGCCCATGCGACGGCAAATCAGCTAGCCGGCGTCTTCCTCTCCGCCGCCATCGTCTCCGCCTTCGTCAGCGGCTTCGTCACCGCCTTCGCCGGCATCGGCGTCAGACATGGCGTCGGCAGCATCGCCCTCTTCGGCCGGCATTGCTTCCTCGGCCGGCGCTGCTTCCTCGGCGGGCATGCTCTCGGCCGCGGCGCCGTCATCCGCCGCAGCGCCGTCGTCCGACGGAGCTCCCCCTCCACACGCCGCCAGCGCCAGGGCCGCCGACAAAAGTACCAGGTTCAATCGGACCATGGTGTTCCTCCAGAGTTGTTATCCGAAAATCACAACCGCGCTTTGCGACGCGGAAGCATTAAGCCTACCAGAATCAGCCCGGAAAGAAAGCCGCCGATGTGGGCAAAGAAGGCGACCCCACCCTGCCCCGACTGAATCATGGCGCTGGATGCCAGCTGAAACAGGAACCACAGGCCCAGCACCATCCACGCCTGAACGCGAATCGTGTAGAAAACGATGAACAGCGGAACCAGCACCCGGACCCGGGCACGCGGGTAAAGCCTCATGTAGGCGCCCAGCACGCCGGAGATGGCGCCGCTGGCGCCGATCATGGGAATCATGGACATGGTCTCGGAGACTGTCTGAACCAGCGCCGCCCCGACGCCGCACAAGAGGTAGAAGGCGACGAAGCGCCCCCGGCCGAGCGCGTCTTCGACGTTGTCGCCAAAGATCCACAGGTACAGCAGGTTGCCGGCAAGGTGCATCCAGCCGCCGTGCAGGAACATCGACGTGAAGACAGTGGCCCAGGCCGGCGCCCACTCGAGTTGCGGCGGGAGAAGAGCGCCGTGCACGAGCCGGGCGGGAATCAGCCCGAAGGCGTAGACCGCCGCCTCGCCCGCCTGCCGCTGCCAGAGGAATGCGAGCAGGATGGCGCCCAGCAGCGCGTAACTCACGACCGGCGTGCGGCTGGTGCTGTTTTCGTCGCTAAGCGGAATCATGCGGCGAGCTTGCCTCGCCGTCGCCGGTCACTCACAAACGGGACGCACGCCGCGGGACTGCGCCGCGTTATACCGTTCCAGGGCGGCGCTCATGCGGGCGATCAGGTTGCCCATGCGGTCCTCGGGGGCCGGATGCGTGGACAGGAACTGCGGCGGGCGCGCGCTGCCCGACTTTTCTTCCATGTTCTTCCAGAGGGTGACGCTGGCGCGAGGGTCAAAGCCCGCATCGGCCATGTACAAAAGGCCGATGTCATCGGCCTCCCGTTCGTGTTTGCGGCTGAAAGGCAGGGTAAGGCCGATCTGGGCGATCGCCTGCATGTCCTGCTGCGGCACGCGCATCGCGGCGCCGGCGACAGCCGCCGCGCCGGTGGTCATCATTCCCCGGTTGACCTGCGCCACCTGGTGCTCGCGCGTCACGTGGGCGATTTCGTGCCCGATCACCGCGGCCAGCTGGTCCTGGTCCCGGGCCACGTCAAGGATGCCGCTGAAAACGCCGATCTTGCCGCCGGGCATGGCGAAGGCGTTGGCGTCGGGCATGTCGAACACTTCGATTTCCCACGCCCTGCCGGCGTACGGCTCCTCGACGACCCTGAGCACCGCCTGCGCCACGCAGAATATGTAAGCCCGCTCGCCCGGGTCCTGCGAGATCGGCATCTGGCGGCGCATTTGCTGGAACTGCTGGTTGGCTTCCACGCGCAATGAGGACTCGCTGACGCAGGATACGGCGGCCAGCGCCAGAACGACTATTGCAAATTTCTTCATGTTGCACTCCATTCCTGCATTTCAGGGACAGGAGAACGCAGGATTCATCGTATGTAATTCCACTCCCGCATTATTGCCCATCAGGGCGCGCTCGGCACGGTAGCTGGAGCGCACCAGCGGGCCGGCCACAACCTCCCTGAAGCCGGCGGCCAGCCCGTACTCGCGCCATTCGGCAAATTCCTCCGGCGGCAGATAACGCTCCACCGGCAGATGGTGCCGGGTGGGACGCAGGTACTGCCCCAGCGTCAGCAGCGACACGTCCCGCGAACGCAGGTCGCGCATCGCCTGGCGTATCTCCCCTGGACGCTCGCCCAGCCCGAGCATGATGCTGGACTTGGTGAGGATGCCCGCGCCGTGACGGGCGGCGATGCCCAGCACGTCCAGGGACTGGTCGTAGCCGGCGCGCGGATCGCGTACCCGGGGGGTCAGCCGGCGAACGGTTTCGACGTTATGGGCGAATACCGCCGGCTTCGACGCGAGCACCGTGCGCACCGCCTCTTCGCTGCCTCGAAAATCCGGGGTCAGCACTTCGACTGCGGTTTTCGGGCTGCGGCGGCGAATGGCGCGAACGCAGCTTGCAAAATGCGAGGCGCCGCCGTCGGGCAGGTCGTCGCGGTCGACCGAGGTCAGCACGACATAGCCCAGGTCCATCATGCGCACGGTCTCGGCGGCATTGTCCGGCTCGTCGGCATCCAGCCAGCCGGAGGGATTGCCGGTGTCCACGGCGCAGAAGCGGCAGGCGCGGGTGCATACGCCGCCCATCACCATCAAGGTGGCGGTGCCGGCGTTCCAGCACTCCCCGATGTTGGGGCAATGCGATTCCTCGCATACGGTGGCCAGCCGATGCTCGCGCATAAGGCTCTTCAGACGCTGGTACCGCGCCCCCGAGGGCAGTTGCGCCCGCAGCCAGCGCGGTTTGCGTCCGGCCCGGTCAGGTTCCGGCGCGGCGCGGCGCTTCTGGCCGTTGCGCACGGCGCTGAAACCCTGCGGCGTGCGGTATTTCTCGCCGCTTACCACGGGAATGGCGGTCAATGCGTGGTGCGCTCCATGTGCCCCGCCGGGAGTGGTCATGCGGGATTGACTCCTTCGGCAGCCAGCAGGCGGCGCTTGCGATCAAGGCCGCCGCCATAGCCGCACAGGCCGCCGTCGCCGGCCACGACTCTGTGGCAGGGCACCAGCCAGGCAACCGGATTGGCGTTCATGGCCCCGCCCACCGCGCGCGAAGCGCCCGGCCTGCGCGCCCGCCGGGCAAGCTCCCCGTAGCTCTCGGTGCTGCCGGCGGGGACCCCGAGCAGCGCCTGCCAGACGTCAAGCTGGAACGCCGTTCCGCGCAACAGGACATCCACGGAATCGGCGCCCGAGTCAAACAGGCTGTCCGCCTTGCACTGCGCCCACTCGTCGTCCCTCCGGAGCGTCGCGCCATGCCAGCGCCGCGCGAGCTGCCGCCATTGCCGATCTTCGGCGCCGTCCACGTACCCCACGCGGCACAATGCGCCGTCAACCTCCGCCAGCATCAGCCTGCCCAGCGGGCTGGAGGCAAATCCCGCGGTGATCGAGCGCCCGCGGGGGGACGTCCGGTCGCGGTCTTCAAGTCGGGCGCGGGCGATTGGAGGAATGAGAGTGACCTTGGGCATGGCGATTACCTTCAGGACGGAAATTCCAGTCCAAGTTTATCTGCTTTCGGCCGTCTTGCCGGGCCACAGGGGCGGAAGTCTGCCCGGCGCCGGCTTCTCCGGCGGCGCTACGGGCGGCGGGCGGCGGGCGGCCCTGAGCAGCACGTCGGAATCCCAGCTCGCCTTGCCGGGTCCGTACAGGGATGCGCTCAAGCGCCGGCACTCCGTTTCGGCGGCTCCGCCCAGGCGCCGGCCCAGTTCGTTGAGATCGCGCGGAGCGGCATCGGGCCACCAGGTCCGCGACCAGGCCAGCAGTGCCTCCTCGACCCTGTGGGCGTTATTGGCGCGGCATGCGGCGGCCAGCGCCTCCAGGGGCCTGGCGAGCGCGTCCCGCCGATCCGCATCGCGGCCCAGCGCCGCCTGGATTCGCCGGCGGACACGCCGGTCGGCGCCAATCCGGCGGGAAATCCACCACGCGATTGCCGTCGCGAACCAGCCCGCAGCCAGCAGCGGAATCAGCCAGCCGGTCGCCGCAAGAGGTTCCGGCGTCGGTTCGGACGGCTGCAGGATGTCCCGTCCGATCGGCGCCCGGGCCTGCAGGATGCGCCGGGGCAATTCGGCGGTCTCCCAGCGTTCGTCGGCCGTATTCCACCAATTCAGCCGGATTTCGGGCAACACGACGTCGCCGCTGCGCAAGGCCAGCAGCGCCGCGCGCTGCCGGCGCACGCCCACCAGCCCGCCGCTGGTAACGAGATCCTCGAACTCGGGGCGTTCGACAAAGTGGCGGAAATTCGGACCGTCGCCGGGCCTGAGCTCCGGAATCTGGCGCGCCGGCTGCCCCTCCACCCGCACTCCCAGCAGCCGGATCAGCGGCTCGCCCGCAACCAGGTCCTTCGGCTCCCGCTCGAAGTCCTCCCACAATTGCACATCGGCGGCCGCCAGCCATCGGCCGGCGGGGGGCGAAGGAACCGCCCGCACCTCGAGCCGCTCCGGACCTGCGTCCGGAACGAAGCTGCGCGTCCGGAACCCGAAATCCTCGCCGATCCACTGCAGGCTGGCGGGTTGCAGCAGCAATTCGCCCGTTGACTGCGGATACAGCGCGTAGCGCCGCTCCAGTACCAGTGACTCGGCGCCTTCGGACCGGTAGTTGTACTGCCGGTCGGTCCCCAGCTGTTCGATCAGCGCCTCGCCCTCGAGGAGCGCGGGATCGTTCAGGCGCCGAATGCGTCCGAAACGGCGCGCGCCGGCCGAGCGGTAAATGCGCACCGTGTACAACACCTGCGAGCGCTCCCAGGGGCTGCGGGTACTGATCTCGGCACGCACCACGAAGGGGTTTTCCGCCGCGGGAGTCTGCGCCCCGGCGCCCGACAGCGGCAATGCCGCCAGCGCCAGCAAAGGCAACAGCGGCAACCCGGCGCGCCGGCCTACCATGGCTCGGCCTCGCCGCCCGGCCAGAGGGGATTGCCGTCCTGGTCAACGCCCTCGGCCCGGTACTGGCGCAGGAACTTGCGCCGCAACAGACCTCCCGGGTCGTCAGGGACCTGCAGCAGCCAGCTCTGCGAGCTGTCGGGAAGCATCTGCTCGTCGGGGGCCTCCATGTCGCTGGCCAGCGGCATGCTTTCCTCCTGGCCCTCCGCCTGATCGGCCGCTTGCTCCGGCGCGTCGGCCGGGGCCTGGGCGGGGTTTTCGCCGGACGCCGCCGCCAGGCTGGCGCTCTGTTTGAGCACTTCCAGGTTGTGGCGCGCGTCGGCATGGTCCGGCTGGTCGAGCAGCAACTCTTCGTAGAGGCGAATGGCGGTCTCGACACGGCCGGCCAGGGCCAGGGCCGTGGCCCTGTTGTAGCGCGCGGAAACGGCGGTCAGTCCGCGCAGGACTTCCGCGCTTTCGAGGAAGCGGCCCTGGCGGTGCAGCGCCGCCGCGCGCCACCGCGGATCATCGAACAGCTCGACCGCCCGCGGGTAGTCGCTGTCGGAAAAAGCGCGCATCCCCTGCCGATCCGAGGTCGTGAACCAGCCGTCCGAGCCGTATGCACCCAGCGGCGCAGCCAGCAGCACCAGGATCCATCCGCGCCGAAACGCCAGCGCCGCAAGCGGCAGGAGAAAGAGCAGCAGCAGCGGTCCCTCGTCGCGCCAGCGCATGGCGCGCAGGTCGTCGGCAGGACTGCCCGAGGCGACGCCCGGACCTCGGCCCAGCAACTCCCGCAGGTCGCCGTTGTCGACCGTCATCCGCCGATATGCGCCACCGCCCTCGCGCGCCAGGCGCAGCAATGCGTCCTCGTCCGGCCGGTTCACCACCAGCCCCGCCCAATCGTCGCGCATGAACCCGCCGCGCATGTCCGGAACCGGGGCGCCCTCCGGCGTGGCGGCGCCCAGCACCAGCAGCATATGGCCGTCGGCCCTGAGCGCGGCGGCCGCTTCCACGGCCCTGCGGCCGCCGGACCCGTCAGTCACCAGCAGCACCCTGCCCTGGCGCGCGTCGGCCTGGTTCAGCAGGCGGTGACCCCTGGCGATGGCCGCGGCAACGTCGCTCCCCCGGCTGGGCATGACGTCCGGCGCCAGCACGTCGAGAAGATTGATCAGCGTGGCCGCGTCGGTAGTGAGCGGCGCGACGGTGAAGGCGTGGCCGGAATAGGCCACCAGCCCGGTCTGGCCATGGACGCGCATGCGCAGGCCCTCCTTGATTTTCAGACGGGCGCGGTCCAGGCGGGTTGGCGTGAGGTCGGCCGCCAGCATGGAACGCGACACGTCGAGCACCGCAACCAGCGCATCGCCGCCGCGGGTGGCGGACACCGGCATCTGCCGGTAGGCCGGACCCGCCAGGGCCAGCAGGCACAGCGCCAGCCCCGCTGAACAGATGAGACGCCAGTTCGAGCGGGCGCGTTTCCCCCGGCCCTCGAGAAGAAACGGCGCCAGCGCGGGATCCAGAACCTTCGTCCACGTCCCGCGAACGTGCCTGCCCTTAAGCCAGGGCAGCGCCGCCAGCGGCAGCGCCAGCAGCCACAGGGGCCGGATCCAGTGCAGGTCGAATTCCATGCGCGCGGTTCCCTAAGAGCGCCTTGCCCGCCAGGACAGCACCAGGGCCAGCGCCAGGGCCAGGAACAGCGCCGGCACGTGCGCCGGGCGCCCCGAGCGCAGCGCCAGTTCCTCGAGTTCCGCCGGCTCCAGCAGGTCAAGCTCCGCGTAAATTTCTTCCAGCCGGCCGACCGCCGCGGCCCGAAAATAGCGCCCGCCGGTAATGTCCGCAATGGCCATCAGGGTCTCCTCGTCGAGTTCCGAGGAAATGCCGGACTGTGACGAACGCGATGACCCGATTCCGATCGTGTATATCCTGAGCCCCGTCTCGCGAGCCAGTTGCGCGGCCTTCAGGGGCGTGAGCACGCCAGCCGTGGCCGCGCCATCGGTCAGCAGCACCAGCACCCTGTGATCGGGCGCGGGGCCCTCGTCCGACATGCGCTTGACGGCCAGCGCGATCGCGTCGCCCAGTGCGGTCTGGCGGCCGGCCAGGCCGACGGAGGATTCATCCAGGAAGGCCCGTACCGTTGCCCGGTCAAAGCTCAGCGGCGCCTGAAGATAAGCCTGCCCGCCGAACAGGATCAGGCCGACGCGATCGCCCACGCGCCGCTCGATGAAGTCCCCGGCCACGGACTTGATCGCATTGAGCCGCGAGTCGGGCCTTCCCGCCAGCCGCGCATCGCGGACTTCCATACTTCCGGACAGGTCCACCGCCAGCATGAGGTCGCGCCCGGTGGCCGGGGCCGTAAGCCCGGTATCCAGCAACAGGGGGCGCGCGGCGGCGAACAAAAGGCACAGCCACATGAGTGCGGCAATGAGCCAGTCCGGGCCGAAGCGGAGGCTTGATTCGCCGATGGGGTCGGCGCGCGAGAAGCGGTCCCGGTCCGGCACGCGCAGGGGCTGGCCCGCGCCGCGCCTGAGCGGCGCCAAAAAGCGGTACGCGAGAAGCGGGAGGGGCAGCAGCAGCCAGGCCCAGGCCCACTCGAAGGTCAGTCTCACGATGATCCGTCCTTATGCCTGCGCGAGCGCCGAATCCAGGCCGCGACGCTGCGGGAATAAGCGTGCGCGTCCAGCTCGACCCGCGCCTGATAGGGTCCATGCAGCAGGGCTTCCTCGGGCGCGGGACAGGCGCCCCGGCCGAGATCCCGCAGGCATTCGATCCAGGCGCTTCCGGTCAGGCCGGCGACCCGGGCGCGATCCCCGAGCCTCAAGGCGCAGGCGCGCAGCAGGACCGACACGTCCGCGAGCAAGCGGGCGGTGTCGCCGTGGAGCGCGTATTCGGCCTCGGCGGCCTTGAGCCGCGAAAGCGCCTCGCGCTTCCAGGCCGGCGGGCGCCGCAGCCACCACAAGCCCGCCGCCAGCAGAACCAGCGCGATCAGCCACCAGCCGGGCGGCGGCGGCCACCATGGCGGCGGCGGCGGGAGGTGGATGTCGCGCAGCAGCGCTGCAAGGTCGCCGCCGTTCACCGCGCCAGTCTCCGGACCGTTGCCCGCCGCCGGCGGGCATGAAGCGGAGGCGCCCTGTGGCGGCCGGCGGGATCTTCGTCGGTGCGGACTTCCAGGTACGCTCCCCCGTGCGTGCGGGCGATCTCCGCAAGCGCCCGGGACCCCTGAAGGAATTCGTTCCGCCAGCGCCGCCGCGCGGCCTCCCCGCCGGTGCGGAACACCGTTTCGCCGCGCCGGTCGCGAACGGCATATCGACCCGGAGGCGGCAGATCGCGATCGAGCGGGTCGAACAGGCGCACGATCAGGAGCGGGCGGTGGGCGGCCAGCCGCCGCGCGGCGCCGATGCAGCCCCTTCCCATGAAGTCGCTGACGAGCACCAGGCGACTGCCGGACGGCGCGTGGCGCTGCAGCGCGGGCACGGCGTCGATCAGCTCAGCCTGCCTGTTTGCGCCGTTGCCGCCTGCGTCGCCGAACGCTCCCGCCAGGGCGCGGGCCAGCCGCTGCGCGCCCCGGCGTCCGGGCAGCGGCGGCGTGATGTCGAATCCCGCCCTGGACAGCACCAGGCCCGACACGCGGTCGCGGGCAGCCACCGCGGTCCAGGCGATCATCATCGCAACCCGGGCCGCCACGACCGACTTGAACGCGCCCACCGTGGCGAAGTGCATGCGCTCCGTGAGGTCCGCGCAGACCACCGTGGGGCGCTCGCTCTCCTCCTGGTAGAGCTTGGTGTAAGGGCGGCCGGTGCGGGCCGTGGCCTTCCAGTGCATGTGACGGGGATCGTCGCCCGGTTGCCAGGCGCGCACTTCGTCGAATTCCATTCCGCGGGCGCGCAGGGGCGCCAGTCTTGCCGGCCCCGAGCGGACCTCGCCGCCGGACTGAAACCACGAAGCGAACGGCGTGTGGCGGAGGGCCAGCAGTTCCCGCAGTCCGATCCACGTGCGCCCGCGGCCCGGCATGTTGCTTACGGCACCGCCACGCAGTCCAGCAGCCGGCTGATGACCTCCTCGGAACTGCGGCCTTCGGCCTCGGCTTCGTAGGTAAGGATGATCCGGTGGCGAAGAACCGGCGGGGCCACCGCCTGGATGTCGCCGGGAGTGACGAAGTCCCTGCCGCGCAGGAAGGCGCGGGCTCGGCTGCAGCGATCCAGGGCGATCGAGGCGCGCGGGCTGGCTCCGTAGCTCACCAGGCTGCCGAGCGATTCGTCGTAGTTCTGCGGCGCCCGCGTGGACCGGACCAGTTCCACGATATAGCGTTCAAGGCGTTCGGCCAGGTGCAGTTCAAGCACCCGCGCCCGGTCCGTCATTACCTCCGCCACCGTGTAGGCGTCTTCGGCGCCGCTCTGGCCCGTCGCGGTCTCGGACGCTTCCCGGCGCGTGAGTTCCAGGATGCGCTGCTCCTGTTCGGCGCTGGGATAGCTGATCCGGGTCTTCATCAGGAAGCGATCAAGCTGGGCCTCCGGGAGCGGGTAGGCGCCCTCCTGCTCGATGGGGTTCTGCGTGGCCATGACCAGAAACGGCTCCGGCAGCGGCCAACTCTTCTCCGCCACGGTGACCTGCCGCTCCTCCATCGCCTCCAGCAGGGCGGACTGCACCTTGGCGGAAGCGCGATTGATTTCGTCCGCCAGCACCAGGTTGTGGAATATCGGACCGGCCCGAAACTCGAACTCGCCGGTCTGCGGCCGGAAGATATCGGTTCCGGTCAGGTCCGACGGCAGCAGGTCGGGCGTGAACTGGACGCGGTGGAAACTGGCGTTCAGGCTCTGGCTGAGCACCTTGACCGCCCGCGTCTTGGCCAGCCCCGGCACGCCCTCCACCAGCAGGTGGCCGCCGGCGAGCAGGGCAATGAGCATGTGCTCGATGAACTCCTCCTGGCCGAGCACGCGCTCTTCCATGCGCCGGCGCAGCGCGGCCAGCGGCAGTTGCGTGATTTCCCGTGGCGCGGGTTCGGCCGGCATGGCGTCAGGTGTGTAGTTCAACAAGCATGGGCAACAGATTGTAGCTGAGCTAAACACTTAACTAGCAAAAAAAGCCTTGTTTTATGTTTATTTTCAGTATGTTAGATGATAAAATAGGCACTTAAGCAATGCACCGCAACATCACCTACCGCCTGATCCCCGGCACCCGATTCAAGGCTCGCAGGCTCAGCGCCACCGCCGGTGCGTGCCGCTGGGTATGGAACTGGGCGCTGGCCGTCAACCGGCTGCGCTACAAGAGATTCCTGACCGAGCAAAGACTCATGCTGCGCGGCGCACAACCGGCTGGCTGCGGGACCGCAGCGATGCAGGATGCCGTGCGCAAGGGCGCCACGCACCTCCGCCCGCCGGTGACCTTTTTCTCCTTAGGCAAGGCCTTCACCCGGATCCGCCGCCAGGTGCCGTGGTTACAGGCGCTCCCGTTCGCTCCGGTGCGCCATGTGCTCAAGTACCAGGCGGATGCCTTCAAGCGAGCCTTCGCCGACCCAAACGCAGGCTTTCCGCAATTCAAGGCTCAACGGGGTGATGACTCCTTCACGATTCCGCAGGATGTGAAGATCCGCAACGATTCGATCACAGGCATAGCGCGTCTGTGGGTGCCGAAGATAGGATGGTGTATTCTCAAGCGTTCGGGAGGCAACCCTTACCAAGGCTGCGAACCGGTCCAGGCGGTGATCAAGCGCGGCTTGGGCCGCTCACCGCACAGAGGGCGGTGGTATTGCACGGTTTGCTACAACGTGGGCGATCGGCCGGTGACTGATAACGGCCTCATCGTAGGGATAGACCGCAATATCGGCCAGGTGGCGATTGCCGACGGCTCCGTACTTGACGAACATGACGCGGGCGCGGAATCGCCCATGGTGCGGCTGCGGGAGCAGGCCCAAGCGGCGGGAATCCGTGTGATGCAGGACCGTGAGGGCCTGATCCTCCATGCGCCGGAAGTTGAGCGCCTAGAGGCGCGCAAACGCCACTACCAGCGCATGATGGCGCGGCGGAAGAAGGGGTCGAATCGTCATGCGGTCGCCCGCCACCGTTGCGCGAGAACCTCACGCAGGCTGGCGATGGCGCGCGACAACTGGCACCACAAGGTCAGTCGGGCCATCGCTGATGGCTACGGCACGGTGTGCGTGGAAGCTCTGAACACCCGAGCTATGACGAGCAGCGCCAAGGGTACGGCGATGAATCACGGCAGGAAGGTCAAGGCCAAGGCCGGGCTGAACCGCTCGATCCTCGCGACCGGCTGGGCGGGGCTGCGCGAAAAGCTGGCCTACAAGGTGGCGGGCGTTATTGAAGTGAGGGCGGCCTATACCAGTCAGCGTTGCTCAACCTGCGGGCATGTTGCGAAGGAGAACCGCCGAACGCAGTCGCGCTTCAAGTGCGTGAGTTGCGGCTACCAAGGCAACGCGGACATCAACGCCGCGCTGAACATACTGGCCCTGGGGACTGGGGTGTCTGGACGAGGAGCCAGGGCCGGACCGGCCCACAGCAAGCCGTCAATTGATAGACCGAACTTGGCTGCGGCTGCGCTGTCACGTTAGGAATATGAGTTCCATTGTAGCGGGTACATACTTGCGCCATGGCGATAAGGGCACTTGCGCTGGCGAGCCTCCTGCTGGTCTGGCAATCGGCCGGCGGGCAGGACCTCGATCAGCTGGCGCGCGCGAAAGCGGTGCTGGCGGCCTCCGCGGGCCAGTGCGTGTTCCTGGAATTGTGGCTGGCCCAAACGCGCGAGCAGCAGCGCCGCGGACTTATGCATGTACGCGACCTGCCCGACGGCTGGGGGATGCTGTTCGTCTACGGCGGCGAGCAGGAAATCGGCATGTGGATGAAGAACACATACGTCTCGCTGGACATGCTCTTCATCCGCGCCGACGGCAGCATCGCCAGCATCGCGACCGACACCCGGCCCCTGAGCCTGGAAACCATCCGCTCGGGCGAGCCGGTTGACCGCGTGCTGGAACTCAAGGCCGGCTCGGCGAAGCGCTGGGGCCTCCAACCCGGCGACCGCCTGCTGTCGCCCTAGCCACTCAGTTGTTGTCGCGCGGAGAAACCCATTGCAGGGGCCGTTGCTTTTCAGTGGCTACCAGCGCGTGCCGAAACACAAGCATTGAGAGCGCCCAGGAAGCGAACAGCCCCCCCCCCCAGGACCAGCGGCGCCAACACCTGCAGCGCAGGCAATCGTGCGGCCAGGGTGAGCCAGACAGACTGGAGAACGGCAATCACCACGAGCGCAGCAATTAACCAGATATCCAGTTGCGGTCGGACGAGCAGAGCAGGACAAAGCAGTGCGCCGATGCCGACAGCGCCCACCAGAGGCAGGAAAAGATTCGTGGCGGCCACAGGGTCCAGGGCGTAGAGCAACGAAAAAGCCAGCGCCACCTGAACCAGTACCAGGACCGCCGGCAGCAGCGTCACGCAGGCGCCAAGCCTCCGGGTGGACAGCGGCAGGCCCTTGAGTATGCGGAAATTGGCGAAGCGCGGAACCATTGTGAGGAATCCAAACGCGAGGAAGAACGTGAGTATCCCTACGACGACCGCCGTGTTGCTCAGATCCATAAGCCAAGAGGAATCGCTTAGCCCCAACAAGGAACTTATCCAGAAATCAATGGCAAAGAACGCGCCGAGAGCGCCCGCGATTGCGATCGGCATCCACAGACAGCTTGCCGTGATTGCGGCGAATCCCGTCAGGTTTCGGGCCAGCGGCAGCCGGCTGAGGATTGCCGGCCGAGGCGCCGCCAATCGTGATTTGGAGTGCGTCCTGCGTGCGGTCAACAAAGAGTGTGCTCGTGCGAAGCCGAGAGTCGATGCGGCGGCGCCCAGGGCCAGGACAACCAGCAGATGTTTGGGTTGCCAGGAATCCGGCGAAAGCAGGTAATAGATCGAACCAATGAACGAACCAAAGACTACGTACTCCCCGGCCAGCCATGCCATGACAATGAGCGCCCAAATCGCGACTTGTGCCGAGCGTGGCGGGGATTTCCCGCCAAATTCTCGCCCTAGATTCAAAAGCGCGGCCAAACAGAAATAAAGGCCGGATGTAAGAAACGCCCAGGCGACGGCCATTGGCACAGATATCCAGCCGACTCCGCCACCCAGAGATACGGCCAGCCATGCAATCAGCGTGAGTCCCAGAACCCAGGCCGCCGGAACACCGACAGCCAAAGCACAATAGGTCTTTGCAAGCGCGCGTCGATCGATCGGCCGGTGCAAGAGGAACCGCGTGAGCCCACCTCTAAGTTCAATTTCAAGGACGCTGAGGAATACGCACACCAACAGCATGCCGGAGAAAGGCAAGAAAGAGCCGAACCCGTCAGCACCGACCAAGCTGTATACCAGCAGCGACACGACCAGGTAGAGCGCGCTGCCCAGCAGCAGGACCCTGGATCTGCGCTCCAGAAAATCCCGAACGATGCGGCTAGTCACGATCCTGCCCCTCGACCAGACCCGCGAACAGTTCTTCGAGAGTAACCGGTTGCACGGATATGCCGGTCGCGCCGCAGTCATCAAGGGCCTGGCGGTATTGGTCGGCAGAGTCCGCAAGGACGCGCTGCCGGTCGCCGTCGCGCTCGACAAGTCGGGCCCCGGGCGGCGGCGCGCCGCTGAGCGTAAAGCTCAATTGCCGATGGGTCTCCAGCAGTTGGTCGGTGCGCCCTTCCGCCAGCAGCCTGCCTTCGTGGATGACGCCGATGTGATCGGTGAATCGCTCAAGATCAACAAGGTTGTGGGACGAGATCAGAACCGTATGGCCTTCGTCTCCCATCAGGGCCAGCAGTTCCGCGAATAACGCCTTCTTCGAAAGCATGTCGAGGCCGATGGTGGGTTCGTCCATGATGAGGACCCGCGGACGGCGCGCCAGCGCCAGAACCAGGCCAAGCTTTGTGGCGGCGCCGAGCGAAAGCGTAGCGATCTTTTCGCCCGGGTCGATGTTGAACCGCTTGAGCAAATGGTCGCAGTAGTCTTGGTCCCAATCGGGATAGAAGGCGCGAATGAACTGTATGGCGCGTCTCACAAATGTGCACGAGCCATAACTGGTGTGCGGACTCACGTAGGCGGTGGCAAGCTTCATGTCCACTTCGTGATCCCGGTGGTCGTAACCGAGCACCCGGATCTCTCCGGACTCCGGGAGCCCCAGGCCGAAAATCAGGTCCAGCGTGGTGGTCTTCCCCGCGCCGTTGGGCCCGACCAGGCCGTATATGGCGCCGCCGGGCACGGTGAGATCCAGCGGCCCCAATTGAAAGCGCGGATATATCTTGCTCAGACCGCGGATTTCGATTGCGTTGGTGCTTCGCATGCTTTTTCCTCGGACACAGTTTCTGTGATTACCTTCTGGATGAATTCCCTGACCTGGCGTGGGCTCAGCCCCGCTTCCCTCGCCTCCTGAATGGCTGATCGAATCATAGTTTCCGCGTGCTTCTTTTTTGCTTCACGGCTGCGCTCGCGGCCGTCGGCGGCGACGAAGGTGCCGAGTCCCTGGCGGCGGTAGATGATTCCTTCCCTTTCGAGCTCCTCATACGCGCGGCGCACGGTAATGATGCTGACCAGGAGCTGTTCCGCCAGCAGGCGGAAGGACGGCAGCGCGATCCCGCCGGCCAGGCGACCCTCCCCGATTTCCCGCTTGAAGCCCGTGACGATCTGCTGATACAGCGCGCCGGGCGCGGCCGGCGAGATGGGACCGATCTGGACCGCGATTTCTCTCGGCTCATTCATTCTAGTGTATATATATAACATATACAGTTGAGCGAGACAACGCAAGAGGGCTCTCGGGATGATCCCGAAGAAGCGGAGAGGGCTATTGCTTGAACAGGTCCGAGTGTGAGCCGGTGCGCACCAAGTGCAATTCTTCGCGGGAGAACCGATAAATCAACAGCCAGTCCGGCTGGATGTGAATCTCCCTATAGCCTTTCCACAGCCCTCTTAACGGGTGATCCGAATAGTGGGCAGGCAAGGGATCCTGCCGAATCAACAGGTCCAACAGGCGGCGCAGCTTTGACAGATCCTTGCCGCGTTTTCTGGTTTTTCTTATGTCGCGTTTGAATTGGCTGGACCGAACCGGCGTCAGCATTTCATACGCCGAGGTCCTCGAACAGCTCGTCCGCGCTGTCGAATCTCTTGCCCTTGCCCTGTTCCAACTCGTCCATTGCTTTCCTGGTGGTTGGATTGGGTGCCTGAAGAATGAAGGGCAGCCTTCTCTCGTTGGCGACTCGGATCAGGAGCAACCGAATCGCGTCGGAAACCGACAATCCCATGGCCTGGAGCGCTTCCGCAGCTCGCTGCTTTGTGTCGCTGTCGATACGCGCGCGCACTACCGTATCCGTGCTCATGTGTGGCCTCCAAGATTGGAGCCCAATTGTAGCTACATCGGGCCTACAATTCAAGTCATTGTGCGATTTCAATATCAGCGAGTTTATTCGCACGTACGTTGTCACAGGAAGGACTCTCTTGGCTACCATACTGGGCAATTTTACTTTCCAGACTCGACTTCGAGGACGACCTTGAGGTCTTTAACATGGGTATCGGTAAAGTAGATGGAAACTGGTCGACCTGCGAGCGTAAGTTCGAGTTCATCACCGTCCATGGACAGAAACTTCTCATTCATTTCGTCCTTCGAATTGTTCGCATGCATGAACATGGCCGCATGGTTGGGACAAAGTGCGAGATAGTTCTGGTAGTGCCGCCGCTTTAGATTCAGGAGAAACTCCACGGACTCGAAGAAATATTGCCCATCGGCGAGCTTGAAGGGGAGGCGATCCCTGCACGCTTGGCAGAAAGTCTCGCCATCGTCATTCGTATACAGATTTCGAAGATAGGGATCCGTTTTTTCCCTCTTGACTGCGTCGCGCTCAAGCGAAACAGACCGCAGACGCTTCTCAGTCGTGCGTACAGGCGCGTTCTCGGCTTCATTGCGAACCGATGAGGCTCGTCGGTCGGGATTACCGGGTTTGCGCCTAGGCAGGTCAACCGACCTTCTGAGTCTGGCAAGGGTTTGCTGACGGATGTCGGGTGACTGCTTCGCGAATTCCTGTGCATCGGAAAGTTCGGCCTGATTTCGAAAACCCAGTTTCTTGGCTGCTTCCTGGTCCTTGCGGCGTTCTTCCGCTTGGTCTTTGGTGTCTTTTCCGAAGTCTATGGAATCGAGCCACCGCGAACCGGGATCATACGGGAACCCATGAGGCAACAGGTCTCGCAAAGCTTCCGCAGGACGCACAAATGCTTCGCTTCCTTGAGGCACCCAGCTATGTTTCTTCAACAGTAGAACGAGCGTCGACGGCTCTTCCCTGATTTTGTGTTGCTGGTTTGGTCGGAATTGGGCAGTCAGTTTCTGAGGATCCGTATCCATCATCGTCGTCCAGATCAGCCGCGCAAGCGATTCGGTCGGTTGCTTCACACGCCGCTTCAATCCCTTGATGGTCCAATCCATATCGATAGCCGAACCCGTCAGCCGTGCTCCATTGCGCTGAATATCCCAATAAAGCGAGGAACGGTTTGGATGAGAGCGAGTCCGCTGCTTTTTGAAGGCCAGACTCGACCGCACGCCCGCAGTTTCCGCAAACTCAACCAGTGATTCGACCGACATCTGCATCTCCTGGTACTTGTGCGCCAACGCAAACGGTTGATCGTGCTGCTTTTGGTCGTTCGGCCGTCGGTAAAACGCATGGAGTCCGGTATCGAGATACGGCGAATCGAGATAAACCTGCTCTGGGCACGCCCATTGGCCGTCTTCCCGCTCGAAAATGCGGTAGTTCGAGAATGATTTGTGTGTTCGTGGATCATCTTGGACCAAGGCAATAAACCGCATCAGGTCTTTTTCGTACACTCCGTCGGTCGGGATCTGGGCTCCCGTCGAATACCGTTGCTTGAGAATGGCTTCGACCTGTTCACGCTCTCCCACCTCGCGGACGCCGATACCTTCCAGGAACGCCTTGGCGTGCTTCTGCGCCGTATCGGTACCTTTAGCCCTATAGGTGGATTCTTCCACGCGGGGATGAACTGGGTCATCACGAATTTCCGGCGTTGGGAAATATGACTCGCTGCCTGTCCCGTAAGTGCCATCTGACCGCCTGACGACGCAAATGTCGTTGAACTTGTTGGGTCTGCTTTCGATCTCCTTGTAGAGAAGTGCGTACAGATCCCGGTGCCACTCGGCTGACTTGGTTTGTATCCAGTTGAGAAACGACTGATCTGGATCCTGTCTCGAAGTGTGGGACCCAGTGCCAAACCGGAGTCTGCGCGAAAGCCCGCCTTCCAGTGCTTTGACGAACTGTTCGATACCCCACTCTCTGATGCCTAAGTCGCTCAGCAGGCGATCGACACGGTTATTCCTTTGTGTTGCGGTTACCCTCCAACCCAAGAACTCCTGGTCCCCATTGATCAGAAAGCTAATGTCGTCGCGGTCCAGTAGGGATTTCAATCCTGGCTCTGCTTGTAGCAATTGAATTGCGGGGCCGTGGCCGCCGCCTTGCATGGGAGTCAGCGGCCGGTCATTCATTGCGTCGACGATTGCTTTTCGTATCGGTTCGTACACAGGGCGGATTTTGTCCCGACTGTTCGGGAGGACCTCCAGAAAGTCTCTGTCAAGCAAGCCGAGATCGCGGATCTTGCAGAGCGATTGAGCCGAGAGTTTGGCGAGCTTTCGAAAGAGTGGTTGGTTGGCTGGCGCATCCTTGATGCTGGAGCGGCTGAGCTCCGGAACAAATGGCGCATGGAGATGGAAGCGCAGGTTGGAAGTTTCTCTCGCGGCCGTGAAATAGACGGCTACAGTGCCGCCGTCGGCCGGGATGATTCGATACCGCTTGCCAACACCTTCCTGCGAAACAGGCTTGCCGTGGCTTTCTCGCGACTTGAGTTCAAAGGCGATGCCGACATGTTGTTCCCTCAGTCCTTCAATTGATTCCGTGAAGCGGAGGAAATGAGAGCTCTTGACGGCATTTCCATCGAGACGCCGCTGAATTTCTATGTGCTGATCCGTATGAGCAATTCGGAGCAGGCGTCCTTCTCTGCCGCCGTTTATCCGCCATTGGATTTCTTTGATGTTGGACAGAAACAGTAGCGTCTTATCGGAAATTTCATCGAGTCCGTCTCGGACTTCGGAAAACGCCGCGTCCGGCAATTTCTTTTCGGAATTGAAAGGAAACTCGAACCGCGTGCGATCTCCGAGCGTTGGGTCTTTAGGAATCTCGGAAGGAAGCACTAACTCGGAAATTTGAAACGAAAATTTCCTGGACCATATGTGTGGCGTCTCCGTATAAGGAAACACGGCCTTGAAGCCGATCCCAAAGCGACCGATCTTGTCGTCATCCTCAGCCTTCGTTCCTTCCCCAATATCGGTGATGCCACGTATATCCGGTTCGTCGAAAGGCCGGCCGTTGTGTTCGAACACAAGCTTAGCGGGGGTAAGGCAGAAAAACGCTTCGGTCGCCTCAGTATCCTCAGCATTCTGAAGCAGTTCGTATATGAAGTGGGCCGTGTCAGGATACAGATCCTCGACTATTCGCCGAATTCCAACATGTTTTTTCAGGACACGGGCAAGGTCCTCGCGGTCTCGCCGAATCTGGTCGATGACGCTCATATCGCGTTGCTTCGCGTAACCTCGATCGTGCCATCAACGGCAAGCGTAGCGTGAATGTCCGCGCTGTCGGCCAGTCTTTGCAATTCCGCCAAGCGGCGCTGATAGTCAATGTTGGCGCGATGGAGTTCCGCTTCCTTCATGCGGCGGATTTTCGCGTTCGTAGCGCTATTGATCTGGTCCTCCAGCAGCGTGCAGCGTGCGCGGTGGCTGGTGGTGAGGCTTAGCTCGCGATGCTGGACCAGTTCCCGGTTTTCTGCCATGTGGTCTGCGCGCGCTGCTCGCCAACGTTCATGATGCCGCCCATCGAGGCGAAGCGGTGCGCCGGTGTGGGGCGGTGTTCCGTCGGGCTTGTCGGCCGCTGCCTCCAGCAACGACATAACGGCATCGTCGAGACGCGGGTCTGAGGCGATGGCGACGAGCGTGTCGTCGGCCCGCACCCCAACCTTCCTCCATTTATACAGAGAGAAGGCGTAAGTATCGGGTGTAACAGACGTGCTGGACACCGTCAGGTGGGCCTGTATCGTGCTGGGCCGCTGCAAGTGCTGTGCTGCCTGCCGCACAAGGGGATGGAGGACATTGAGATAGACCGCCTGCGGCTCGGCCGCGGCGGTTTGCTGGTCGAAAGTAATTGACAGCAAAGGGTCGGCACCTTTGAGCCATTTCTCCCACTGCCGCGCAACAGGGTCGCTTGAGCGGGACAGGCTACGAAAGTCATCGAGCAGCTTGGCGCGGATCCCTTGACCCAATCGTAGCGTCCTGAGCGGCTTATCACCCAGCAGAAATCCTGTGCGGGATTCAGCGACGTTGGACAGGTAGTTGGAGACGCATCGTTGCAGCGCTGTGGGAGACAGCCAAAAGCTCTCGGCTTCGGCGATCTCCTCGCGCCACGTCTGATTTGGAATCGTCAGACCGAAGAGTTCAGCCTGCTTCTCTTCCAATGAGGACTCTTCCTGAACCTGACGAATCTTGTTGTCGCCGAGTTGCTGTAACTGCTCGGCGCGTTGTTCCGGCGTGAGCGTAAAGCTCTCGGCGATGTTGTTTATTTCTTGGGTGATCTCGCCGAGGATTTCTTCGCTGCCGCCAACCGCGTGATGGAACACACCGATGCGCATCAGGCAACGTTCATAGATGTCTGCGTCGACCGTCCCTGGTGTCACGAAGTTAACGATAGCGACGCTCTCGCTTTCCTGGCCATAGCGGTCGATACGCCCGATGCGCTGTTCAATGCGCATCGGGTTCCACGGCAAATCGTAGTTGATCAGCAGATCGCAGAACTGGAGGTCGAGACCTTCTCCTCCCACTTCTGAGGACAACAGGACGTCCAGCGCTTCTGGATCGTCCTTCGGCAAGGCAAAACGCCGACGCAATTGCGAGCGTTCCTCGTCGGGGATGTCGCCGTGGACCAGCCCATAACGCAACCCGGCATCCGCAACCTTTCGCGAAATATAGGCGAGGGTATGGCGGAAGGTGCTGAATACGAGCGCCTTATTCTTGGCCATCCGGTCCTTGTCCATGAGAACCCGAACGAACGCTTCAACTTTGGGGTCGTAAGGATTGAGTGTTTCAGCTTGCTCAATAAGAGCCTCGATGTCTGCCCTGATCTCAGAAAAAAACCGGGGATCGACGGCGGTCTCGCCATTTGGCTCATCTGCGGCTTCCATGCTTTCGAGTTTGCCGGCGAGTATTTCGCGCAGAAAGGGGGCCAGCCCATAAAGGCAGCTCGCGCACTGGCGGCGAATTGTTGACATCATGAATTTCACGTTCTGCTGACCGTGGGTGCGCTGCAAGATGCGGCTTACTATCTCTAGGAGGTTGTCATGGAGGCTGCGCTGGTCTGGCGTGAACTCGATAGTCAGCGTTTCGGGTCGTCGCGTGGTGAACTCTCCAATATCGCGGCGCCTCGTCCGATTGATCATCGGACTGAAGGTATAGAGTTCTTCCATTACCCGGATGAGACGGATGCGATCTGCGTCCTCGATGCGATGTTCGCCAAGGCGATCGTAGGTATCCTGAAACGTCGGCGATTCCCGAAGAAAAAGTCGGCCCCACTCAGATTTTGCGGCTTCGCCGAGACAAGCGCGTGCTCTTGCCTGCCATTGGTCACCAGTCACGCGGCAGTGGGTCACGGCAGAGTTGATGAAGGCATTGGGTGCGGCCATCTGCTCAAAGCTCGTTTGGTCGATGACCAGATCAGGGCGGAGCACGTTCAGTAGGGAAAAGAGATCGCGGCTGCCAAGCTGTACAGGTGTGGCCGTTAGAAATACGGCCGCCTGGGCGTTGTCGCAGAAATACCGCACGGCCTGATGGAGGTACGTGTCCGCGTTGCGGATATGATGCGCCTCATCCACGATGACGAGGTCGAACCTGGGGGGTGGATCAAGCGCCAGAAGCCCCTCGCCGGCCCGTGGTCCTGTCCCTTCCTTTCCCAGCAGCAAGTCGGAATCGAACAGCGAGAATGGGATGATGGCCTTGGAATACCGATCCGGCCACTCACCTTCCAGATTCGTTTCCCTGAGGCAGTGACGCAGCGTTCGACCGTCGAGCGCCTCGAAGTGTTCGTCAAACCGCTTCATTTCGAGGAACCACTTGCGCTCGGTCACCAACGCCTTCGGGCAGATCACGAGCACCGAGGCAATGTCGCTGCGCGCCCGAAGCTCCTTGACGATCAGACCGGCTTCGATCGTCTTTCCGACACCGACCTCGTCGGCGATCAGCAAACGCGGTCGGTCGGCTCGAATCAGCCTCAAAACGGGTCGGTACTGATACGGGACGAACTGAATGCGTCCCGACCGCAATGAGTACAGGTTGGTCGTGGAAGGCGAAAGCAGGTGCAGGCCTGTCAAGAAGGCGCGCAACTCCTCGGCGCTCAAGAAGGTGGTGTTGGTACTGGACTGAAGAGGCTGAAGTTGACTTTCGTAGTATGTCGCTTGACGGTTATCCTGAAAAACTCGGTAGAGCGTCTCGGCGCCGCCAGGTGTGATACCAATGACTGGCATCGCAGTTTCGGGATCGGACCGAAGTGCAACGAGATCGCCCACGACAAACGTTGTGGGCTCAGTCTTGGGAGGGACAGCGTCCGTTTCCGGTCCGGCGGATGCCACCACCGATGGTTCAGTGTCGGATTGAGGAGTCGGGAAATTGCTAGTCGCCCTGGATGGAGACGCTATTTCGGCAAGCGCATTTCTCTTCACCGCTTCGACCTCGCCAAGGGATTCTGGCGCAGCTTCGAGCATACGTAGAACGCGGGCGAGGGTATCGATGTCGCGATAAAAATCCTCGGGCTGCATGGGCGTCGACGATAGGTGTGCCCAACGGTTGCGCACGGCTTGAAGCTCCTTGACCCACGTGCGACCGTCTCGTGGCAGACCAACCGCTTGTGAAAGTTCATACCAGTTCTGATCGACAATTCTTAAAAGGGCGGCGAAGTCCAATTGCTGCAGCGTACTGAGGCCCCGCTCCTGGACGATTCGCTGCTGCTGGAAGGTCAGGCAGTTTTCCACGTGGGTGTTCCACCACGCTTCGCCAAGAGTGGGAAGGTGCCTCGCTAGAAAAGCGGCGAGTTCCACCGTGGCAGTGCGGGCTAATTTATGCATTCGGCCAGAATTACGGCAAACGCCAGCTTGCACAAGTAGAGATTCGCCACAATGTTTCTGCCTTGCAATTTCCTCGGTCCCCAGCGGAGGGAGGGAAGCCCTCTTTCCCGGAGGGCTAGTCGTCGCTGGGCTTGAAGGCTTCTTCGAGGGACTTCTGGATGAGCGGCGGGGCGATGGCGTAGTGGTCGAATTCCATGGTGTAGGCGCCCTCGCCCCCGGTCATTGACTTCAGCCGGGTCTGGAAGTCGCCGAGTTCGCCGATCGGCGCCTCGGCGGAAATGATCACCTGGTTGCCGGGTACGGAGTTGTTGCCGCTGATGCGGCCGCGCGAACCGGACAGGTGGCCGGCGATGTCGCCCATGTGCTGACCCGGGGTGGTGACCTCGATCTTCGCAATCGGCTCCAGCACGATGGGCCGCGCCTTGCTGATCGCGTCGAGAAAAGCCTTCTTGCCCGCGGCAACGAAAGCGACTTCCTTGGAATCGACCGGATGGTGCTTGCCGTCGTACACGGTCACGCGGATGTCCTGGAGGGGGTAGCCGGCCACGGCGCCTTCCAGCAGTACCTGGCGCACACCCTTCTCCACCGCGGGCATGAACTGCGACGGGATCACGCCTCCGACCACCTTGTTGACGAACTCGAAGCCGCCGCCGCGCGGCAGCGGTTCGATGTTGAGGAAAACTTCTCCGAACTGGCCGGCGCCGCCGGTCTGTTTCTTGTGGCGATGATGCCCCTCGGCCTTCCGCGTAACCGTCTCGCGGTAGGCGATACGCGGCTGCCGGGTCTCGACCTCCAGGTTGAACTCCTCGCGCATCCGGTCGAGGATGACCCTGAGGTGCAGCTCGCCCATGCCGCGCAGGACGGTCTCGTTGGCCTGCGTGTCGAATTCCAGCAGCAGGCTGGGGTCCTCGGACGTAAGCTTGGCCAACGCGTCGGACAGCTTTTTCTCGTCGCCGCGGCGCGTCAGTTCCAGCACCACGCCGTGCATCGGCGCCGGAAGCGGCGCGTCCCCGAACTTCAGCCGGTCATGCGCGTGTTCCGCATGCAGCACGCCCGCGTAGGCCAGTTCGTTGATCTTCGACAGCGCCGCGATGCCGCCGGGGCCGACCGACTGGACTTCCAGGGACTCGGCGCCCTGCAGCGCGTACAGGTGCGCCGCCTTGATCGCCTTGCGCTGGTCGTCGAGATAAAGCGAGTCGCCCACGTTCACCTGGCCCTGAAATACCCGGAAAACACCCATCTTTCCGACGTACGGATCGACGTTGATCTTGAACAGCAGCGCGACCGTGTCCTCATCCTTGTCCGCCTTCAGCGTGACCGCCTCGCCGTCCAGCGAGCAGGCCGGCGGATTGCCCTCGCGCGGCGACGGCGCAAGTTCGTTCATCACGTTGAGGAGCTGGTTGATGCCGGACCCGGTGGCGGCGGAGACGAAACACACCGGAACCAGGTGGCCGCGGCGCAGCGCGCGTTCAAACGCGCCGTGTAGCTGCTCCGGGTTCATGTCCTCGCCCTCTTCCAGGTACAGCTCCATCAGTTCGTCGTCGAGCTCCACGACCTGGTCGACGATGGCGGTGTGAGCCCCGGCGACGGAATCGAAGTCGGTGTCGGCGTCTTCGGGCTTGAAATAGCAGTCGGCGACGCGCCCGGCGCCGTCGGCCGGCAGGTTCAGCGGAATGCACTCGCGCCCGAAGGACTCGCGGATCTGCTCCATCAGCCCCGGCAGGTCGGCGGTCTCGCTGTCGATATGGCTGACCACGATGAACCGCGCCAGTTTCATCTCTTCGGCCGCGGCCATCGCCCGACGGGTCATGAGTTCGATGCCGGCGGCGGCGTTGATGACCACCATGGCGGTCTCGGCGGCGGGCAGCACGCTCAGCGCCCGCCCGGCGAAATCGGCGGAACCGGGAGTGTCCATCAGGTTGACGTGGGCGCCCTCGGCCTCGAAGTGGCAAAAGGCGACATCGGCGGAATACTGCAGCCGCTTTTCTTCCGGGCGGTAGTCGCACACGGTGCTGCCGCGTTCGATGCTTCCCGGCGTCTTGATCGCACCGGCAGCCGCCAGCAGTTTCTCGGCCAGCACGGTCTTTCCGGCGCCGGAATGGCCGAGCAGAACGATGTTGCGGATGGAAGCGGTGGATGGTTGGGTCATACTCGGCAATCCTCGGCTTTACTCAAAGGGGCGGGACAGCACACTAGGTGGCGCGGGTTTCCGCCTGCGTTGCCCCGGAACCCTCCGGGTCGCCGGGGGCCTCCATGATCGCCGGCCCGGGTTCCGGCAAGGGCTGATTCTCCAGGATGTCCTTCAGGTTGTTCAGGCCCTGCTCGTATGCGGGACCGATCATGCCGTCCATCATCAGCCCCACGTAGCGCGCCACCGGGTTGCCGCCCATGTCGGTCTCCAGGGTCCAGGTGAGGATCGATCCGCCGCCGTCGGCATCGATCAGGTAGTCGGCGCTGGCAAGGCCGCCGGTGCCGAAATCAAGCGCCATGCGCACCCTGGAATACGGTTTGCTCAGGGTGATTTCCTGCATGCCGTCTCCCACCTGCGGGTGATCGCTGTACCAGATCATGCGCGATCCGGCGCCGGTGGCGGGCCCCTCGTATACGTAGCGGGTCGCGGGGTCGATCCGGGCCCAGGGCTGCCAGCGATTGAACTGCTGAAAGTCGTTGACCATGGTGAACACCGCTTGCGGCGATGCGTCGATTTCCACCGAGCGCTCGACGCGAACGTCGCGCGGAAGAAGGAAGCCGACGACAAAAAACAACACCAGCAGCGCGACGATGCCAATCAGTATTCGCTTGATGATGACCATGCGGACCCCTCCCCTTGAAACGTGTCGCCCGCGCGTTGCGCAAGGTGCGCGAATTTACCACAGCCCCGGCTGTTTGAGGCAATATGCGCGCTTGAGCCTTGCCTGCCGCAACGAAAAAGGAGAAGTCCATGGCAAACGAAGCACCGCTGCGCTTGAGCCGCGCATTCGCCGACACGGCCACGGGCCGCATTCACTACCGCTACCACTTTCCGGGTTCCGCGCAAGGCACCCTGCTCATGCTGCATGCCTCGCCCACCTCGTCGTGGAGCATGCGAACCCTGGGCGGGGCGCTGGGCACGAACCTGAACGTCGTTTGCCCGGACACGCCGGGCAACGGCGACTCGGACGCGCTGGCCGTGGAGCAACCGCGCATCGAAGACTTCGCCACGGCCATGCTGGCGCTGCTCGACACGCTGGGGATCGAGAGCGCCGCCGCGTACGGCAGCCATACCGGCGCGCACACGGCCATCGAAATGGGAATCGCCGCGCCGGAACGGATCGGCAAGGTCATTCTGGACGGCATTGCACTGTTCGAGGGCGAGGAGCGCCAGGACATGCTGAGCAACTACGCGCCGGAGGTCCACCCCGACCTGGAAGGCCGGCACTACCTCTGGGCCTTCCAGTTCATGCGCGACCAGAACATCTTCTTCCCCTGGTTCAAGCGCGACAAGGAGCATCTGCGCGGCACGGGCATCGTGGCGCCGGAACTGCTGCACGCCGCGACGGTAGAGGTGCTCAAGGCGCTGACCACCTACCACAAGGCCTATCGGGCGGCGTTCTCGCACCGGGTTCGCGAGCGCATGCCGCTGTTGACCGCCGAAGCGCTGGCGATCTGCGACGAGCAGGACCCTCTGCTCGACCACACCCGCGACGCGGCGGCGCTAGCCCCCCGCGCACGCTTCATGACGCTGCCGCCTTACGAGGACCCGGACTTCCTGACCCGCAAGGTCGGCGCCATACGGGAATTCGTTGTTGGTTGATCCCTCGGGCTAAAGCAGTGGGCCGGGGTCGTCGGGCCCCATCATCGCTTCGCGCAGCACCGGCAGCGGCGCGTGGCCGAGCGACAGCAGCGTCTCGTGAAACTCCTTCCAGGCCGCGCGCCCACCCCGGTCCGCGGTCCAGTCCTCGCGCATCTTCACGATGATGAGCTTGCCCAGCGTATAGACGAAGTAGCCGGGGTCGTATGTGCCGCGCAGCGCCTGCTGCTGGGCGTTGCCGGGATCCAGGTAGGCCAGCTCCGCGAACATCCGCTGCGAAGTCTCGACGCTCATGCCCTCCACGTGCAGGCCGATGGACGACAGGAACCGCACGTCGCGCATCAGCGCGTCGAGAATCTGCCCCACCTTTAGCAGCGGCTGTCCCTCGCCCAGTCCCGCCTCCTGCATCAGCTCCTCGGTGTAGTGGGCCCAGCCTTCACTCAGCATGCCGTTGCGGAGGATCTTGCCGACGAAGTTGTCGGAGCGCCTGACATACAGCGAATGCAGGAAATGGCCGGGCCAGACTTCATGCACCGAGGTGTTCAGAAGGTCGGCCTCGCCGGGCACGTACTGCCGCTGCACCTCCGGCGGCCATTCCGGATCCGGGCCGGCGATGTAGTAAATGGCCGGCAGGCCCTCTTCATAGGCGCCCGGTATCTCGATGTAGGCGGAATTGGTGCGCCTGTAGGCAGGCGCCTCCGCCACGAAGGCGGTTTCGTCACTCGGAATGCCGATGATGTCCGCCTGGACGAGAAACTCCCTGAGCTCCGGCAGCTGCTCGTTGGCGCGGGCCACGGCGCCCTGCTCGGGCTTGTCGTTGCGCACCATGGCGGCGCAGTCGGCGATGGTGATTTCCGGATCGACCTGCCTGCATGTCGTCCGGAGCAGCTCCAGGTTGCGCTCCAGGTCCCTGTTGGCCACGTTCTTCAGCGTTTTCCAGTCCAGGCCGATCCGGTATCGGCGCCAGAGCAGTTCCCGGTAGCGCTCTTCGCCGAGGGCGAAGTCGCCGGTGGCGTCCTCCAGACGCAGTTCAAGCCAGGTCTCGACCTCGCGCAGGGCCTGCACGGCCGGCGCCAGCGCCTCGCCGAACGCCGCCTGCAACTCCTCGTCCGCCACATCGGCGAACAGGCCGGGCGCGTCGTCCTCGATATGCGAGGCGAGTCCGCCGAAGTTCACCAGCGCGGTGCGAACGAACGGTCGGGGAAAAGGCGGCTCGAGCGTGCCGCGCATCTGCTGAAGATAGTCCGGAATTTCCCTGAGATGGGCGGTCAGGGCCGCCAGCCGCTCATCCTTTGGCGCGTACTCGCGCGAGACATACACGCTGGGGCTCAGGGGGCCCGCGTACCAGGAGGGGTTGCGCAGGTGCGACTCGGCCACCTCCACGCTGAACAGCATGCCCTCGATCGCGGCAATGAGGTGCCGGCGCTCCAACTCCTGCGCCGGGCTAAAGGTTTCGGCGGAAAACTCCTCTCGCGCCCGCTGAGCGTAGCCCCGCAGCATGTCGCCGCGCCCGCGAATTGCCTGCCGCGTAACGTCCTGAAGCTGCCCATCGAATTCGTGCCGGCCGGACCACACGGCGCGGGTCGGCTCGGCCAGGAACAGGTCTTCGATGAACTCAGCCCGGAATTCTTCCCACCCGGATTCGGCCATGGCAACCTGTTCCTCCCGCGGAGCCTCTCCGCCGCACCCGGTGATCGTTCCGGCCGCTGCCGCCAGGGCGGCTATCAGGCCAGGAGAGTTTGCGCGCAGGTTCATTGGAAGTAGCCTGCAGATTGTATCTGGCCCTCGGGCCAGCGCAGCGGGATGACCGGCCCTAGCAGCCCGTGGCAGAAGTCCCGCTGCGTTCGACCGGCGATCCATCCCGCCTGGACTGCGTTGCTCGTCGCTTGCATATGCCCGATATGCGCGCTCCTCGCGCCTTGCCAGGCGGGCGTCTCGCCGGT
>LXNI01000956.1_pt1 | contig 28759 bp, 24 predicted proteins | sample 809091 | NCBI WGS metagenome assembly LXNI01 (sample SAMN04870527, study PRJNA318959) | sponge metagenome | biome: 01000161; feature: marine sponge reef; material: water | host: Sarcotragus foetidus | place: Greece: Milos, Mediterranean Sea | collected 2013-05-29 | depth 5-7 m | reverse complement strand
GGCCCCTACAACGTAGTTCCGGAGGTCACTCACGGATTGAACGGGTTTCTGAGCACTTTGTCCTATCGCATCGGCGGCGAACTGACCAACGATTACGCCAAAAGCTGTCACGCCTGTTACGATCAACAACGCCGCACTGATGCGGCCTAGCCATCGTTGAGGCGCGATATCGCCGTAACCTACAGTAGACATCGTGACCAAACTAAACCAGATGGATTGAAAGACGCCAGGGAAATACCGATCGCTGATCGCACTCTGACCATGTTCGGACCACCACATCAGGTGTGAGAAGAAAATGACAAACAGCAACAAAAGTAGCAGCATCTTCAGGCTTTCATCACTGAAACTCGGAATCAGACTGGCTTCGATCAAGCTTGCGGCTGAAAATCCGTTAGCGATTACGGCGTGGGTGAAGTCCATATACCGCTCACGTTCTTCTGAGACGCTTATACAACCGATTGCTACGTCGGCGTTCTTATCGCGAATCGCGCCGAGTTTCGCCTCAAAATTCACCAGCTCGAGCTCGTAATTGAGGTCTAGCTCATCCGCAATCGATTCCCATAGTTCGATCGAGAATCCACTCAACTCTTCGTTGGCGAATACGCACGGTGGTAACTCGCTAGCGACCACGCGAAGTGGTTCCGCTGCCATCACGCACGAACAGCTTATGGCGAACGCTAGTGAGAGAACAACTCGAGAAATCACGTCGCTAGCACGCAGAGTATTTAGTCAGTCTTTGTTCAACCGTTTACGTAGGAACATGAAAACGACAAACACGACGATCGTGAGTGCAATGATGGTCAACAGACTGGTTATCCAACCCAGTATGAAGTACAACAATGCGCCGACGCCGATCACACCAATCGTGTACCAGAGCGCCTTTTTCATGATCCGCTCATAGAACAACGTAAAGATCGAGCACTAGCGCTTGTTGGTTTCATAGCTTGTCGGGCAGGTCTGGTGCTGGCGGCTTGCTCTCTTCGTCTACGCCTGCAAGTACTGCCGCAACGTCGGCGTCCTCAAACGCCGGATCCTTCTTCTCGCGCGCGTCCCCAAGCAATTCCGCGCGGCGACTTGCAGCGTTTGCAGCTTGACGTGATTTCGCGGCTTGTTCTTGCATGACTTTGGACGCGACGCCCACATTCGTCGTGCCGCTACGGATCCCGGCCAATCGTTCCTGGTGCTGAGCGCGTTTACTTGCACGGTCTTCGGCGCGCTTTGCGCGAGCCATTTCAGCTTGCGCTTTCTTGAGATTCGACTCAAGCATCTTGATCGTTTCCGCCATCTCCTCCTGAATAGCTTCAACTTCGTCGAGATCTTGCTTGGCCATTTCGGCTTCTTCGATCTCGGTGTGGGCGCTCGCCAGCAGCTCTGCCGCCTCCGCTTTCAGCTTGTCTGCCGCTAGCGAAAGTTTGTCTGACTTTTCGGGACTGGCTGCGGCGGCATCTTCAAGCGCGCGAATCTGGTCCATTTTTTTGTTGTACGCGGCGCGTGCTGCTTCAGCTTCCGCGGCCTCACGGTTGTAAGTCACCCGATAGTCCTCAACCTCAAGCGCGAATTTCTCGAACTTCTCTCGTTCGGCACCGATCTCAGCTCTTGAGGTGCCTTCCGGGTCGAGTTTGACCATACCAGTAAGAATGGCGTCGCCAGCGTCGGCTAGTTTGCCTTCTCCGTAGTTTTTCCAGAATGCGAGTTTGTCTAGCACTGCTGTATCCTCCTTAAGTGCATACGAAGTGGAATAAATAGGTTGTTAGATTGCATCGGGTAGGTCCATATCAGTAGGAGCCAGTGGCAATCCCACCCAGATACGTACACGAAATCCGTCGGTGTCGCGTTCGACGGTTGGTAGTAGATACTCCTGAAACTCGACGCCCCCCAGACCTTCGACCACGCGCGCAAACAAACTCGTTCCGAGATGTTCGACTTCCGTCGTGCTTTCGCCGTAGGGATCGAGTTTTATCGTTTCTGTCGACGAGGCAGGCTTGAGCCAGACGTCATGATCTGGTTCCCATAGTCTTTCGTAGGTCGATTCGTCCGGTGTATGGAATAGTGGCATACCCAATATGCCTTCGTCCTTCGCGAGCCAGAAATCTACCGCAGAAGTCTCATCTTCATGGTCTGGCACGTCTGCCATGGCGACGTGAAAAATCGGCAGTTCATACTGTTCATGGAAAACGTAGCGTTCGTCAACCTGTTCACCAGAGTCGTCCATTAATAGCATCAACATGACACTAAGCTCGTCGTCCGCGCGTGAATCGAGATATAGACGGAACGTTTTCATCCCGGCGAGCTCGACTTCACTGAACGCGGCGAGCAAGGTCTCTTCACCGGGATAAGGCACGCGGGTGTCATCTCCCGCGATCAAGAACGGCGCCTCCGCAAACTGTACGCGCGATCCAACCCGCATGTTCAACGGCAACGAATCATCAATACGAGTTCTTTTGTCCTTACCATCACTCGACCAGCGGTTCTTAGCATCTTGAACCTTGATGCGCAGATACTGTTTCATGGACATGGCGGACGACTCTATGATCGGTAATTAGTGGTGACGGGATTCCTAGTGCTCGCGCGTCAGGTCGTCGATCGCTGGTTGCGCGTCGAGAACTGCGCCAAGAAACGAGTCGTATGCCTGCGCGTTTTCGTCGCGCCAAGCTAGACTGGCAACCATGTCAACCGGCACGGTCAATGTCTCGACTTCAGAGAAGATGAGACCATCTTGTATGCTCGGATATTGATCATCGGGAATATCTAGGAATACATAGACATCTGCCCCGGAAGGATCTTGGTGACCCTGAAAGAGTTTGCCGTGGCCATACTGCATATCGTTAAAGTCCCAGTCGTTCACCGGCACGAGCACCACTTTGTCCCCCATCGTGCTTGCGCTCTGCAATAGTTGCGTGTTAAGCGACGCAACAAAGAGCATGCAGTCTGATTCGCCATTTGCAACACGAGTCAGTGCCGTGGTGCCACCTACATTTTCCGTGTGAACGGCGCCGTAAGTGTCGTCCATGTAAACGAACTCGCTCCAGGTGAGTTCAGTCCCGGAACCGACCACGTCGACCAGGAGCGTTTTACCGGGCAAGTCGCCGACATCATCGACGTCGCTATTGCGATTACAGATCATGTGGGCGAACTCGACGGCTGGTGTCGCTACGCGTTCGAAGTTGTAGCCACCAGTAGGGTTTTGTTCTGCGTACACACCGAATGCGTTGCGTTGCACGTAAGCGCCGTCACACTTTCCGTTCTGCATGTACTCAAGGTTTTGCATGGAACCATTCGTGTTCACGATCTCAACGAGCACGCCGCTGCCTGCTTGTTGCCGAACGATCTCGCCGAATCGTTGGTAGTTTCCTTCCGTTCGTGCGGTGCACAACTTGAACGTTGGGGCAAGTGTGCGAACGACGTCAGGAGCCAGCACCATGTCCGGATTGATACCATCAGGTAAGTAAGACGGATCGATGGGGGTGCCTTCGAGTTTAGCCATCTCTGCTTTGAGTGCGTCAAGTTGCGCACGTATCTCTTCATTTTCGGTCGCTTGCTTCTCCATCTCCGCCATCCACTCTTTCATGCCGGCATCGTTTTGATGGTGGTATGCGAACGCTGAGTAGCGGGGTGTGAATGCGTGACCGAGCATGTAGCCTAAGAACAGGCCGTCGAACATACCGTAGCTAGGCGAGCCCATGTAGACGTAATTCGGCGTGTTCCATCCACCGTAAAAGTTGTCGCGACGTTGCCAATAGTCGTTGCGTGTTCGACCGGAGTTTTGCGACGCGCGTTGATAGAGAGGTGAAGACGATGCCGCTTGTCCGGTGTTCGTTGCTTTGCCCTGGAATTTGCTCTGATGTTGCGATTGATAGTTGCGATACGCGTTTTGTTGTCTCGTGCTACGGAAATTGTTAGTCGGGGCGCGTGCGAATCGTGCGCTTGACGAAGCTCGGCTTGTAGCGCCGGTCGGTGAACTCCCTCGCGTCGCACCACCAAAACCGCTGGACGACTGACGGGAAGTTGCAGACTGCGTCGATGGTCGACTTGAAGTAGTCCTTGGACGCGGTGTCGTCTTGCGCGAGAAGCTCTTGAAGGCAGGCGATTTATAGCTTTTGGCACTGCTGAACTTGAAAGAACCTCCAAATCGTCGGGCATCCGCATCGTATGCGACACCGACGACTAGGATCATCGTAAATAGACCGGCGAGTAAAGACTTCAACATGATGGGAGCTCCTGTCGCGACTTGCGTAGACCTTTATCATACATTATCGTCTAATATGACGTTTTTGTATGACAGTTTTACTAATGGTGTTTCGCATGTATTATATGCAGCAACACCATTAAGCAAGGTGTTGTCCATTAGAGGCCGTCAAATGGAACCCAAAACGATACTGACCATTGATATTGATGCCCACAGACATGCGATTGGCAAGCCGCTTGTATATCGCGTGCATCGTTCAATGAGAGGAGGTAATCTCGCGGATATGCAGGGAAAGCCGTTAGCGTGGGCCGTGGCGATCCCAATTGATGGTGCGATGCACTCATTGGTGAGTGTGCGAAAGAACCGGCGTGAATGGCAGGACCTCAATCGCCTCGCTCGTGAAATGCGCCAGTTGGGTTTTATTGAGTACGAAATCCGCGACAACCTAAGTACTAATTAATACATTCAGCTACTCCCTAAGAGGCTTCCAAAGGACTTCATCTTCGCACACACTACGGGCAGCAACAAACAAGAAATCGGAGAGTCGATTGAGGAACGCACCTATCGACGCTTCAATGAGTACCGGATCCTGAAGCCGCCAGAACACCCGTTCGCATCGCCGAGTCATGGCTCGTGCAGCGTGTAATCGTGCGTTTGCTTCGTTGCCGCCAGGTAGTACGAATTCCGCAAGCGGTTCTAGTGCCGCGTTGATTTCATTCGTGACAGCGGAAAGACGTTCGGTTTCACGTCCCCAATAAGGTTGTGGTTTGCCCGTTGCGACGGCCGCGCCAACGTCAAACACCCTTGCCTGAATCGTTCGAAGCTGCTCATGCAAAGAGCCGTCAAGACAGAGTGCTGCAAGTCCCAGCTCACAGTTGAGTTCGTCTAGCGTGCCGACGAGCTCCATGCGTGGACTACCTTTTTCGTGTCGCTTGCCGTCGGCGAGACTGGTCGTGCCAGCATCGCCGCTAGTGGTCGTAACGCGATCTATGCGCGGTCGGTCGTTCGCCATCGATTTCCGATCCTATCGCTACGGTTGGACAACTGTACTACTTTGAACGCGGCATTCAAATGACGACACAACGTGTCGTCATAGTCACTATCTTTGCCATTGACGAGAACGTGATGAGATCAAAGATGCTGAGAAACGTGTTCATTCGAGAGCAAACTGGGTTGCCGAGCTTTTGTTATGCCGACAGCAAACGGAGCGCCGCACCACCTCAGAGACACATTGACATGAGACTTGATAGTGGCATTCGAGCGATTGCGATTGAACTTGACCTTAGTTATGAAGAAGCGCGGAGCTTCGTCGAACTCGAAATTTCGGCAGAAAAAACCGAAAACCACGGCGTGCCGCGAGCGTGGATGACGAAGTTTTTCGAATATACAGGTTACGTAAAAGCGCCGCAGCCTACTGCGGCACTTTCCTTACGTCAAGTACTCGGCATGCTTAACACAAATCACCGAGTGATGCTAGAAGTTGACCACTCAACTTATGTCCCACTTGTAGATCGCGTTCTGTATGACCTCGAAGACTGGCGTACTAACTTACAGCGCGAGGTGACGGGTTACTGGATTTACCGACAGAGCCGACCCGTACTGCCGGGGACATTGAAGGGAAGAGTTGTCGATCCAAGTGGATGTGTCGTCGACGAGTTTGAAGACTCGGACGTATTTGTACGCGATCCTGTAGAGCTTGCCGGTTACGCGTTCTACACCAGAAAGTTCGACAACGCCTGGGAACTTGACGAGGCTGGCGACGCCACGTTTGAAGCGACGTTTGCCGTCACACTAGAGCATTCGAAGGACACACTGACGGTTCAGTCTCGATCGCTTCGTTGCTCGCCAATGTACTTGCGCTCACTAACACTCGAGCCTGCCACCGGACCGGCTGAATCTACGCTAAAGCATCGGCTGACGGAACGCACGATGACTGATGCTCGACGGTTGTTAGATGCCTGCGACCTTGAGTACGAACTAAAGGGGAATGGCACGCTCCGACTCGGACGTGCGCTAGGTTATCGACCTCGAACTGGAGAGGTCTTCCTCGCTCGCGAACGAAAGGTGAAACACTCACGCGGTTTCAAAGCGTTGCTCCGCACGCTGTGATGCAAAACGTCCACGCAACGTCATCATTGTCTTCTTGTTAGAAAGTGTATAAAATCACAGGTAAGGGAAAGGAATTGAACATGAATCGGCAATACAAGGAAGTCTTTTCGATAGGTCACTCGAATATGAGTTATCGATCGTTTGCAGGCCTGCTTAGGAAGTGGTCAATTGAACAGGTAATCGATGTTCGAACAATCCCGTTCAGCCGCCACGTACCTCACTTCAATTACGAAGTGATCCGGCGGAAGCTGCGACAGTCGGGATTCGATTACGAGTACCTCGGGAATCAGCTGGGTTCCCACAATTCGAAAATGCGTAATGGTTGTGAGAGTCTTTCAGATTACCGCCGGCAAATTGCATGTGACGCATTTGACGAAGGCATGAAGCAGATCTTGGAACGGTTAGGCGAAAGACGTGTAGCGATCATGTGTGTGGAATGCGACCCATACGGGTGTCACCGTCATTCAATCCTTGCCTCAGAACTTGCGAAGGCGGGCGTCGTGACTCGGCACATTCTCAAAAATGGTCAAGTTCGCAGCGCGTTTGATGCGCCGTTGGCGAGGAACGACCTCGATGAGCAATGGGTTCAACGGAGTCTGTTCGAGAGCTTGGATGCAGCGCCGCTCTCGACGGGGAGAAGCAGCAACGACTCGCTACCTAGGGTTGCCTAGTTCTCAGCCTGCTGCTCACGGATCGCACGGCTGATCCACCATAGAATCAAAATCGCAGGTGACACCATCAGCGCGGTCAGGACGAAGAATGTTGCCCAGTCGCCTGCGAGCCAATCTACGAGCATCCCGCTAGAAGCCGCGAGAAGCGTACGACCCGAGTTACCCAATGATGCAAGAGCTCCGTATTGGGTTGCTGCATGTAGGTGGCTTGTGAAATACGTGAGGAACGCTACGAAAGCAACCGTCGATAGTGCACTCGTAATACCGTCTGCGACTAATGCAAAGACGAGGAGAGATTTATCGGGTCCAACGGTTGCTAACCACGCAAACAGAAGATTCGTTGCTGCCATACCGATTCCGGCTAGCATCAAACCTTTTACCGTGCCGAATTTACTCGTAAAGAAACCAGCCGCGATCGCACATGAAATCGTGATCGCCAATCCGAGACCTTTTGAGTAAACGCCGATGTCAGCGTTCGTGAAGCCAACTTCCTTATAGAAGACAACGACCATGCGACCGAGAAACGCTTCGCCTAACTTGAACATAAAGATGAAGAGCAAGAGCCCGAGCGCGAGGCGCAGCCCATTGCGCTGAAAGAACTCCGAGACGGCAGCGACGTAGGTCCGATCAAAAAACTGGATTCGGGTAACACTCTCTGCGTTAGTAGTCGTTTTCTCAACGACGGTCGGTTCCTTAATTACCCATAGAACGCCTAATAGCATCAGGAGCAGAATGCAAGTGAGTCCGAAGAAGACCGCGTTCCACCCAAACTGATCTGCCAATATGAATGCAAATGCTCCTGGCAAACTTAAACCCGTCCACCATCCACAGGTAGCCATTGCAGCCGCGTGACCGAGCATGTGTTCTTCGTGCTTCTCGATAACCGTGACTCGGTACGCATCGATTGCTAAGTCTTGTGTCGCCGAAACGATCGCAATACCGAGACAAATCACTGCAGTAAGCAACAAACTGAAAGAAGGTCCCGTCGATGCGAGGAGAAGTGCTTGGACGATGAGCAATAACACGCAAAGTACTATCCAAGACTTTCGGTGACCCAACCGCCGTAAACCTGGTAGTTCCAAATGGTCAATCAGAGGTGCCCAAAGGAAATTGATCGTGTAAGCCACGAATACGGCACCGAATAACCCTATTGCGGTTCGCGAGAGATTGACATCGGCTAGCCACGCTGTCATCCCGGCACCAATAAATAGCCAAGGAAACCCACTCACCGTGCCAAGTAAGAAGATGCGCCATAGACGCGCATCGAGATAGACCGAAATCTGCTCGAGGGCAGACTTATTAACGGTAGAGTCAGTCAAGTAAATATGGCCAGTGGGACGAAGTTAGTTTCGATAGTTTTTAAACTGCAACGGCATCGGTAAATCCATCTCACGTAGATCAGCCATGGCTTCCTGGAGCTCGTCGCGTTTCTTCCCCGAGATCCGGACTTGGTCACCTTGCACTTGTACCTGCAATTTCTTGTTGAGATTCTTAATGCGTTTGCTAATCAATCTTGATGTGTCCCGGTCTATGCCTTCAATGAGGGACAGCACTTGGCGTTTTGTCTTGCCGGATGCGGTGATTTCTCCAGGCTGTAGAACCTTTACATCAACTTTCCGATTCACTAATTTGCTCTTTAGGATCTCAATCAGCTGATGAATCTGAAATTCCTCTTCAGCGTGAACTTCGATGGCGCGTTCAGTGAGTTCGATCCCGGAGTCCACATGACGAAAATCAAACCGTGTCCCAAGTTCGCGTTTTGCCTGATCGACAGCGTTGCGAACCTCTTGCCAATCAATCTCTGAGACGGTGTCGAAACTAGGCAGAGGGATCAGGTGAATGGACTAGAAATCGCCAACATCATAGCATCGGCGCCCATTTCTATATGCGATACTGGATGAACTTAACTAACTTTCAGACCACTGATAACGCGATAGGTTTACCCGCCCGTCGATAACCTCGACGCACTCTGACCGAAGTCGCTTGATTTGTTCATCCGCAGAAAGTCTTGGCGCGATACGTCCGTCCGCTCGAATGACTCTGTGCCACGGCAAACAGTCAGTCTCACCGGAATTGCTGAGTATCCGTGCGACGAAGCGCGCTCTGCGAGGTAATCCAGCGATTTCGGCGATTTGTCCGTATGTTGCGACGGCGCCATAGGGTATGGACTCGATGATCCACTTGACGGTATCGGCGGCTTCCTCGTTCAATTGTCACCTCTTGTTAGCAAACAAGCAATTGAACTGCTAAAAAATTAGCAGTCTCAAGCTACGAGTGCTAAAATTCGCGCACTTAGTTGCTTTGAAGCACTGAGTAGGGAACACAAACTTTACCAACCATTGAGGATATCGATGAATATTCGACCCCTTCATGATCGTGTCGTAGTGACACGTGACGAGGACGAGGCCGTATCCGCCGGTGGCATCGTTTTGCCGGACTCGGCGAACGAAAAGCCATCACAAGGCACGGTACAGGCTGTCGGACCAGGAAAGATCCTGGATAGTGGCGACGTTCGACCGCTCGACGTCAAGGTCGGCGACAAAGTCATCTTTGGGCAATACGGTGGTAGCACCGTCAAACTCCAAGATGACGAGTATTTGATTCTCTCCGAATCCGAAATTTTCGGCGTCATTGAATAACCACGGTTTGAGGGAAAAACAATAATGAGTGCAAAAGAAGTCCAATTCTCTGATGACGCCCGCTCGCGGCTGCTTGACGGGGTCAACACCCTGGCGAACGCCGTGAAGGTAACGCTTGGTCCGAAAGGTCGAAATGTAATTCTCGACAAATCTTTCGGTGCGCCAACAGTTACCAAAGATGGTGTGTCTGTCGCGAAGGAAATCGAACTAAAGGATAAGTTCGAGAACATGGGTGCGCAGATGGTGAAGGAAGTAGCTAGTCAGACATCTGACGAAGCTGGTGACGGTACCACGACCGCAACAGTTCTCGCTCAAGGCATTTTGATTGAGGGCCTGAAGTCTGTTGCGGCAGGTATGAACCCCATGGATCTCAAGCGCGGCATTGACAAGGCTGTTAGCGCCGCAGTTGCCGAACTGGGACAAATGTCCACGCCATGTGAGGACTCAACGTCTATCGCACAGGTCGGCACGGTCTCAGCGAACAACGATCCTGCCGTCGGTCAGATCATTGCGGAAGCGATGGAAAAGGTCGGCAAAGAAGGCGTGATCACGGTCGAAGAAGGTAGTGGTCTCGAAAACGAGCTGGATGTTGTCGAAGGAATGCAGTTCGATCGTGGTTACTTGTCGCCGTACTTCATCAACAACCAAGACTCGATGTCGGCTGATCTGGATGAACCTTACATCCTTCTTTGCGACAAGAAGATCTCGAACATTCGTGACCTTCTACCGGTTCTTGAAAACGTTGCCAAGGCAAGCAAACCATTAATGGTCATTGCTGAAGACATCGAAGGCGAGGCACTCGCGACGTTGGTGGTTAACAACATGCGCGGGATTGTGAAAATCGCTGCAGCGAAAGCGCCAGGTTTTGGCGATCGTCGCAAAGCAATGCTTCAAGATATCGCTACGCTCACTGGCGCGACCGTTATCTCCGAAGAAGTCGGTCTAACGCTTGAAGGTGCAACGCTTGATGACTTGGGTACTGCGAAGCGAATCTCAAGCAGCAAGGAAAACACCACCATCGTCGACGGTGCAGGCGAGAAAGCGGAAATTGAAGGTCGGATCAAGCAGATTCGTCAAGAAATCGAAGACACGACCAGCGACTATGACCGTGAGAAGCTGCAAGAGCGCTTGGCGAAGCTTGCCGGCGGTGTTGCCGTGATCAAGGTGGGCGCACCAACTGAAATCGAGATGAAAGAGAAGAAAGCGCGCGTCGAAGATGCGTTGCATTCAACTCGCGCCGCGGTTGAGGAAGGGATTGTGCCCGGTGGTGGCGTTGCACTAATTCGAGCCCTTGAGAATATCGAGGGGCTTACAGGTGACAACGAAGACCAGAACGTCGGTATTGCGATCGCACTCCGTGCGATGAGCCATCCGCTTCGCCAAATTGCTGAAAATGCAGGTGGTGAACCTGCGGTTGTCGTTGACAAAGTGCGTTCTCTTGAAGGGAACCATGGGTACAACGGCGCGACCGGTGAATACGGCGATATGATCGAGCAGGGGATTCCGGATCCAGCGAAAGTGACGCGTACTGCATTGCAGGCTGCGGCGTCAGTCGCCGGACTGATGATCACTACCGAAGCGATGGTCGCGGAAGCGCCTGACGACAGTCCTCCAGCGATGCCGGCCGGAGGCGGTATGCCTGACATGGGTGGCATGATGTAGATCGAGTGAGTTGATCGCTTGATCTAACGTCAGTTTAGACCTCGATTGAGGTGCTAAACCACCTAGATATGAGAGGGCCCGTTTTTACGGGCCTTTTTTTGTTGCCGTCGAAGCCCTCTCGCTCCTTTTGTCCAAGTGCGGGTCCAGAGCGTGAAGTGGAACCGACCCCAAATAAAATGAAATCCAATTGTTGTCCAGAAGTGCCATGAGAAATCGTCTAGTTACAGCCGTAGTCACGCTTCTCTTTACCGGCTTCGTTTTCTCGCAGGAAACTGCGACTGAAGAAACTGTGATGGATTTGGCGCAGATTCAAGAAGCATTTTCTTGGGACTTCGATACCCCGATCGAAGTACAGACAATTGCAGAAGGACTTCATGTGTTCTTTGGCGTAGGCGGCAATATAGCGGTTTCGATCGGTGAGAGTGGCGTGCTAGTTGTGGACGACCAATTCCCGGAAATGATCCCGAAAGTCAATGAGGCTATAGCGGAACTTGGTGGCGGACCGATTGATTTCGCGATTAATACACATTGGCATTTCGACCATGCTGATGGCAATAAGGCGCTAGGTCCAGCCGGTAGTTGGATTGTCGCACACGAACATTCCGCCGCGATGATGGCGAAGGACAACATCATTAATCTGGTGATCGCCAAATACAAGCAAGACGCCTATCCACCCGACGCTCGTCCCGTTATCTCATTCGCTGATCGCATGACATTTCATTTCAATGGTGGCGACATCGATGTGATCCACGCTGGCGCGGCACATACCGCGGGTGATGTCGCTGTGATATTTCGAAAGCAGAACGCTGTGCATTTCGGGGACGTGTTCAACAAGCTTGGGTATCCGTTCATCGACGTCGATAGCGGAGGATCGATCGACGGCATGATTCGTTTTTGTGAAACGGTCTATGACGAATTGAATCAAGACACAATTGTGATTCCCGGTCACGGAGTCGTAACCGATATGCCGGATCTGGCAGCTTACATCGACATGCTAAAGACCGTTCGACAACGAGTTAATACACTCATAGACGAAGGGAAATCGTTGGCCGAAGTTGAGGCTGAGGCAGTTAACCTTACAGCGGATTTGAGCGAACGATATGGTGATGTTTTGCAATCGCTAGGTTTCATCAATCGAGTCTATACGAGTTTGACTAAATAGCGCGACTTCACTGCTCTACGTCCGCGTTGGGCGCTTTCGACCGTCCATCAGGATCAACCAAGCTCTTGGATGACTAAATGAAGATTACCGACATCACGCTCACACCACTGAAGATAAGGAAGACACTGGTCCGCATTCAGACCGATGCGGGTATTGAGGGCTGGAGTGAGGTATTTGGCGCGAATCCGCCGAGCTCAGGTCGAACTTCCATTTTTGAAGCCTACCTTGAGAACATCATAAAACCGGTTCTCGTCGGAGAGGATCCTTTACAGATTGAGCGGCACTGGGAAACGTTAACTTTCGGGCACGAAGACCGCATGTACCGAGTGCCTGCGAATGTAGTCGGCGTTATCGATGTCGCCCTTTGGGATCTCTTCGGTAAGGAAACTGGCTTGCCTGTTTATACCCTGATGGGTGGCGCTGCTCGGACCCAAATCCCTCTCTACTGGTCTGTAGGTTCGGGTTGGCGGATGCAACCGGAAGAGATGCTAGACAAAGTCAAGGAAGGGTGGGACGAGAAATTTCGTTCGTTCAAGATTCGAATGGACTGGAAGGGATGGCGCCAAGATATCGATCCAATCAAAGACTTCGAAATGTTCAAGCTCGTGCGTGAGTTTCTGCCACCTGAAATATACCTCGGATTCGACGCGAATAACGGTTACTCAGTTTCTACCGCGATTCAACAGGGTCGGAAGTTTGAGGAACTTGGTATCGACCACTTCGAGGAACCCATTCCCCGCACAGACTTACCAGGATTGAAACAGATTGCCGACGCATTAGACGTCGCGGTTTCGGCAGGTGAACAGGATGCGTATCGCTGGTGGTTCGAGCACTTGGTGTTGCTAGGTAATCCTGACATCCTTCAACCGGACATCCTTAGTGCTGGTGGTCCGTCAGAGGTAAAACGCATATTCGATATGGCGACCGTTCTCGACAAACCTGTCATGCCACATAGTCCACAAGCCGGTATCAACAGTATGGCGTCAATGCATGTCTATGCGACGGTACAGAATGCCACTCGGCCTCATGAGTTTTCGAGTGAATTCTCAGGACCTTTGGAAGAGGTTGCGGCGATTTACGGCGAGCATGTCGTTCCCACGAACGGCGAAATCAATCTAAGCGATCGACCAGGACTTGGGATTGACCTCGACGAAACGAAAGTCGAAGAATTTACGCTGAAGTAGGTGTTGCGCGGGCTGTGCTCGTTCTCGTCAATCCGCGGAGTTTGATACTAAGGTTATCTAACAACAGATAGAGGCATGGCAACACGAGCAGCGAACCGATCGTGGAGGTAATGATCCCTCCAATGATCGTTAGTGCCATTGGTTGACGCAAGACTGCCCCTTCACCGCCACCAAACAGTAGTGGAGTTAACGCGAGTGCAGTGGTGAGCGTCGTCATGGTGATCGGTCGCAGTCGAATCCCAGCGGCCCGATATAGTGCTTCTATCCTTTCAACGCCGCTTGTCATAAGCTGACGTGCGGTGGTAATCAGCAGCACGGCGTCGTTTACAGCCACCCCCGCTAAGACAATCAGTCCCAACATCGTCATGACGCCAATCGGGTTCCCAAGTGGCACGACCGCAATCGCGACTCCAACGATTGCGAGGGGTATCGCTGCCAAGACGGTGATGGGTTGTAGGATTGATTCGAAGGTACCTGCTAGGACCATGAAGACCAACGCGATGGCTAGGATTCCCGCGAGCTGAAGCTCGCCAAACGTTTTGGCCCGTTCGACTTCCTCACCACGAATCTTGACTTGAACGCCACCTGGCAGAACGGCGCCGTCGAGTACTTCCTGTACGTCCTTGGTTGCTTGTGGCAAGTCATAGCCGTCCGCTAGCTGCGCAGTAACTTGCGCGGTACGACGCTGGTCGCGTCGAAATATCTCCCTCGCGCCTTCGACTTCACTGAAGTTAGCAACTTCGCCCATCGAGATTTGGCGACCGTTAGGCATGCTTAGTACGACGTTTTCCAACTCATCACGGAAGGGTGTATCGCTCCGTATCACGATCGGATATTCCTCATCACCAATCGCAAGTTGGGTGACCGTTCGGCCGTCCAGACTGGATTGAAGCGTACCGGAGATCTGGTTCAGGTCGACTCCAGCCGCGTCCGCAAGCGAACGATCCATCTCGACATGTAGCTCCGGTGGACCACCTTCAAAGGAGCTGCGGACGTTCCACAACGATGGCAGTTCGGCGAGTTGAGAACGGATTGCTGCAGTTGCTAGGCGAATATCTTCAAGTGCAGTACCTGACACCTCGACTAGAACAGGTATGCCACTGCTTCCTAACGCATCACTCAATGCGCTTCGGTTGATTTCCCAACTAAGCGTCGTATCGTCGAATTGAATTGCATCCTCAAGCGCCAACGCTACGTCCCGACCAGTTGGACCGGTATCCGCCACTTTCACAAGTACGCGTGCAGTATGTTCATCCGACATTTCTTGTCGAATCACACGGTCATCGTCGGGGATGCGGCCTACCTCTGACAGCGTAGCGGCGACTTGATCGTTTGTAGCCTCTCGGATGACGGCTTCCAGACCTTCGACCATTCGTGCGGTCGATTCGACTCGTTGTCCTGCTGGACCGACGACGCGTACGGAAAACTGTTTTGGGTCCGAAGGCGGCAACAACTCCGTTCCGAGTTGTACGAGGAAAAAGAAAGCGGCGCCGATAAAAACAGATGCTGTTAGTACGACTAAAAATGCGTGGCGCAAAAGTCGACTGACAAAGCTTTCTAAGCCGCGTCGAAACGTCCCCGTCGCAGTTTCGTCTGCGTCAGGCAAGTTGGTAATACGAGGTAGAAACCACTGTCCCAAAGCAGGGATGAGAAATACCGCAACGAACAGCGATGCGATCAAGGAGACCACGACCGTGAACGCGATGCCATCTATTAGGCGTACAGCCAATCCTTGAACGAAGAAAACTGGTAAAAACACGACACAGGTCGTCAACGTACTAGCAGTAATCGCCCCGGCAACTTGCCCAGTCCCAACCTGAGCGGCGAGTTTTGGCTCATCGCCGGCCTGGAGGCGTCTGAACATCGATTCAACAACGACTATCGCATTGTCGACCAGCATCCCAGCCCCTAATGCCAACCCGCCAAGTGTGACGATATTGAGGCTGTAATCGCCAAGATGCATGAAAAACAAGGCAGTACAAATCGAGACAGGAACCGCGGTGGCAACGATTAATGTCGCACCTGCAGACCGTAGGAATACGACCAATACGATGACCGCCAACGTAATCCCAACCCCCGCCGCGACTTGAAGGTCATCAAGCGCGTCGACGACAAGCTTGGCGTTGTCGCTGACCTCATGAATCTCGACACCTGGAAGGTCGTCGGCAACATTGGTTATCGCTTCACGGATAGTTCGTGCGACTTCGACCGTGTTTTCGCCCGCTTCTTTGTAGATGGAAAGACCGATACCTTCGCGTCCATTAACAAGGACGAGATGGTCGATTTCTTGCGCTTCTTCAGTTACCGTTGCGATGTCTTGAACACGTATGGCTTTTGATGCACCGCCAGGTGTTTGTATATAGCGCAACACGACATTAGCGACGTCGTCAGCGTTTTCGTATCGAGCCCGACCGCGTAATTGGAAGACGCGATTGTTCTCTTCAACGGTTCCGGCAGCGATATCAATGTTCTGTGAGTTGATCGAGCTTGCCAGCGAGTCGATCGTAATCTGATATGCGTCCATCAGATAACGGTCGACCGTCACTCGGATCTCTTTGATGCGACCCCCAAGGACGTGGACATCGGCGACGCCATCGAGTTGCTCAAGATTCGTGCCGAGTTGGCGCCGCGCGATCTGCCGTAGTTCAAGCAGGGAGTGGCGGTCATCCGTTGAGAGGAGACCCATTTCGAGTATCGGATCCTGTCGGGGATCAAATCGCCGCACCAACACCTCGTCTACTGAAGGATCAGCTTCGATGCTGCCGACGGCTTTTTGAACGTCGATTAGTCCGATGTCGATGTCCGCATCCCAGTCGAACAGCACCGTTGCGACCAAGCGTCCGGTTCGCGAGACCTGCTCAATCTCTCGAATGCCTCGTACGGTGAACAGTTGTTGTTCAATCCGCTCACCGAACAAGCGCTCGATTTCTAGTGGAGGACGATCTCCCGCTCGCACAGAAACCACGATCGTGGGACTCTGCAAGTCTGGAAGCAGATCAATCGGCCGTCGTTCCCACGACAAGTAGCCGATTAGCGCGATCGCGAGTGCGATCACCGAAATTGAAACTGGACGTCGGGTCGCGAGCCCAGCTAGGGTTTCAAAAAAACTCACTTATGAGCCGATTACTCGTATTCGTGTTCCGTCTGTGAGCGTTTCCAATCCACGCACAACAACTTGGTCTCCGGCTTTGATGCCGTCAATAACCTCGTATTTTTCATCGTCACTAAGCCCAAGCCGAACGTCACGTCGATTCGCACGTTGACCACTCACCACGAACACGACGTTCGCGTTTCCTCTTCGCGTTACTGCCTCGCGTGGCACTACTGGCACGCTGGCGCGTTTTGCGGCAATGATGTTGACCTCAACGAACATGCCGGGCCGAAAGTGGTCGTTTGTGTTATCCACCGCGACTTCAATTCGAAAAGTGTGGGTTGTGGGGTCAAGTTTTGGCGCGATGCGCAGTACTTCGCCTAGATTTGGCTCGTCGTAGGCGAAGTGACGTACGCGAACTTGCATACCCACATTAACCTGGGATAGCTCTGGACCGACAAGATCCACGTCCGCAATCAATGGATCCAACGGAGCAATCTCAGCGACTCTAAATCCTGGTTCCACTAGCTGACCGTCAGCAACGGGCAGCTGATCTGAGTTGCGTGCAAGCGTCAGTATCACGCCTTCAATCGGAGACGTAAGTTTGCCTTTCGACGCGTTTAGCTTGCTTCGTTCATATTCAAGTAAAGCGTTCTCATGCGCAACTTCCTGTTGACGTAGATCCGTTTCCGCGATCAATCCCTGTTCAAAAAGATTGCGACGTCGATCAAGCTCGGATTTGACATTCTCGAGCTGTACTCGCTTTGATTCGATACCTGCATGAAGGCGAGCGTCTTCCCCGGTGATCTCTGCAATCGGCTGTCCAACTGTCACGGTATCGCCTTCAACCAAGCGTTCGCCGTTTTGATTACGGCTGATATACAGCACGCCTGGTAGTTCGTTGTTAAGTGTCGCCATTGAGCGTGGCCGCAGGGTTCCCGTAGCAGCGATGATGCGCTCAACATCGTCCTCAGCGACCGCTTCGGTCTCGACCGGAATTCTGAATTCGACTTGAACATCAGGCGGCTCACCGCCGCATCCAAGTAGACCAAGCGCAAGTAGCGCCGCGACAAAAAGTCGTAATCGATTCATGAAGTACTCAATAGTTATTTCTGTAGGCGCGTGATTAGCTCGCTGGGGTCCAACGGATTGCATCGGCAACAACCGAGCCGCGAGAGGTATTTGTTGACACACTCACGGTCACTAGTGGGTTGTCGAGTTGGAACTCTCCAAGTAGGTTCCAGCCATCATCGATCGATTCACCATCGAACTCGATCGGTACGACCCGATCACCGTCTGTGACCCAAATATCGAAGTCCCCCCATCGCTGCCTGCCACGGCGCTCCCCAACCTGCACATTGAAGTTCACACCTGGCCCGAACCCCGCGCCGAAGCTATTACCAATTGACTCGGGATTAGGCACGTGATACTCGAGTTTCCAGCTGCCACTGCGGGGAAGATTCGCCGCAAAATGCACATTTGCCACAGTAGACGTCCGAAAGGCGCGTGCAAGTGTCCGTCGATACTTGCCGTAAGCCTGATCCAGTTGCTGCCGAGACCACTCGTCAAAAACCAATGAAAATCCGGACGTACCGTACGAGGCGAGACCTTGGTCGTGCGTCGTTTCGCCTAGTGCAAATGTGAGGAACTGCATGAACCATGGCATTGACCGCGACTCATCCGTCGAATCGACCGAAAAGCCAGCGTCGAGATCGTCAACCACAACGCTGTCACCGTCCTCGTATTGCCAAGACGCTGCTTGCACGAGTGGCATTTCGCTACGTGCTACTTCGTCGTACACTCGCCTCCTAGGAACATCAATAGAGAACGAGATCCGGTTGTAACTTAAGTAGGGGTTGACACGGATCCTCTCAAGGGGTTGCTCTGAGGTTAATGCGATCTGCATGGAGCCATTACCGGGAATCTTGATGGGTTGTGTAACTTCATACTCGCCTTCTGATTCGTTGAAATCGGACGTTCCGTATTCGACCGTAATCAGACCCGGTACAGGTTCTGCGTTTTCAATATAGAAACTGCTTTCGTATAAGGGTACGCCATACTCCTGATCGGGCAGTCGAACGGTTCTCGCGTTACTGGCGCGAAATCCTGGGAGCTGGGTGTTTGTTAACCAGTCGCCGAAAATTGGTGTAATGTCGATACCGATATCGTTTGCGACTGCAACGAGGTCTGTGTATGTGTAGTTCGTGCCTTCGTATCGCGTCCGTAGTTCCGACAAAAGAAGACCGAGCTGTTCATTGCCGAGCCAATCGCGCATTAAGTGCGCCATTGCGCGTCCCCACAAGTGCAGGACATGCAAATTAGACTTGGAGTTGTCGAGATCCTCGTACTCAATCTCATCCAATGGTTGAGCCAACATTGCTTCCCAAACGTTTGGCAGATTAATATGCCAGTCGTAGAACATCCTGTTTAACGTACGGCCATCTGAAGCACGCGCGACTGTGGCGATTCCTACCGCGGATTGACCTTGAGAAGCGGTTCCCATTGTCACATGTGCGGAGTAGAACCCTTCTTGTTCCGTCGATACACTTCCCGCAAGATAATTCATTAAATAACTAAGCGGAATTGCACCAGGACCGGTTGCGTCGGTTTGGTACTGCATTAGATTCTTCGAGGCCGCAAGGTAGATGTTGCCTCCTGTTACGTCATTCTCGAAATAACTGGTCAGAAAAGCAAGGATCTTCTCAAGTCTTTCTTCTTCGGATATCTCTTTATCTTCTGCGAGGCGATCGAACGGCGCTTTGAAGCCGGCGTGCAGGAACGAGCCTTCTCGAATCGCAAACACACCTGGAAATGATTGCGCAGTATCCATGCGCCAACCGCCACGATACGAACGAAGATTGATAGGTGTTTCAACAATAGTGAAGGATCGATATGGATAGCTAAGTCCGTAGGTCTCCGAGGATACGAGCATCTCTTTGACATGGCTCTTCAGTTCGTCTAAGACGGGCGCGAACAAATCTACGTTGGTGACACTGCCGGGTGACACCAACAGTTCGAACTCAATACCTTCGATTTCGGTCGTTCGACGCTCAAAGGCCGACGCGAACATGGCAATTTCGTGCACAGCCGCCGAGGGTTGAAACGAGACTAATCGAGAATCACCTGCCGTCGCGATCTCAGCTTGTCCAGGACCCGCAACGTTCCAGTCATTAGGCACAACGACTCCAATATCCATTTCAAAGAAGTCTCGAGGCCGGATGTGCTTCAAGTCGCGCTTGACGTGTGCTCCTGGTAGTGGGTACCACGCTAGATCAGGCACCAGGGCAACGTAGCGACGTGAGTTGATATACGCTTCTGTGCCCTGAAACAGCAACCCAAATGCTTGGAAGATATCCGAAGAGATCACGTCTACTGCGGTATCTAGGTAGGCAAAATCTTCATTTAAATCGCCGCTAGCTTCTATCTCAAGATTGAATGATTGCGACGGCTGGATCGGAACGGAAACGTTTATCGCCAACAAGCCGTCTCGAAACTCGAAAGGAGCGTTCGAGCCGTTCAGGCGCAAAGCGTGAATTTCATACCCGGGATTGAGCGAGAGAATGAGCTCGTTGTCCGCATCAATTTGCTGAAGCGAGTGCATGTCGAGTGAGAAATCAATATGAGTAGAGCCGCCGGGGCGAATCGTAAGACGTCCGGTAACTGAGTCAGTATCGATTTGATTTAGCTCGGAGTATGGCTCGTGAGTCGCCGCCATTTCTACGCGACTCGTGTGTTCGCTTCGAAATTGCATTTGGACCAGAGCGATCGAGAGCGTACCGAGGGACAGCAAAACTACCGCTGCGATGAGCAAACGCGGCTTATTCGTTTTGTCGAGACGCGGATACAGTACGGCGGCAAAACAGATGAAGGCGAAGCTCAGGAACAGCATGCCGGCTCGATGAGTGATGATCTCTAAATTCGTAAATGTAGGAGCCAGAAAAGACGGTAAGGTGTCTGCAACCGTATACGTGTTAATGACGTTAAGCACATAGATCGGTACGTTGTTTTGCGCCCATATCGTCGCACCAACCAATCCGAGCGCAATTGCTGCAGCGATAACGCGCAATCGGACGAGTACTGTCACCGCCATGACGAGTGCGACCCACAGCAGAATATTGGGGATCATGTCAATAAAGAGCGTTGCCAATGTGACAAACAGCTCCGGTTCTCGAATTCCAGATTCCGGCCACGTGAGCCTTGCTACGACACCGGCAATCCAGTAGACGGCGATCAGCGCGACTATCGGAATGAGCATTAGTACGGTGATTCCGGTCGCGCGCCCGCAAACGAGCTCGAGATTTGTTATTGGCAAGACGCCTACGACTTCGTCTAGTCGATCGCGTTTGTCGCGCGAACGCACATCGAACGCGAGAAAGATGACCCAGATGGCAAAGAAACCGATCAACGCAGGATAGAGCTGGTACGGAGCCATCAGTGGCGAATTCAGCAGTGTGGTAGAACTAATCGACGAGGAAAAGGAGTAATTCACGAAGCTGTTGATCAGAAGGCCGACACACATAAACAGTGTCACGACAATAAATAGCCAAGTCCTTGCTAGGCGCCGATTCATTCGCATTTCGGCCGCTGCGACCGACCAGATTGAGCGTAGATTCATGCCTTACTCTCTTTTCTGGCGCGGCGCTTCTTCGTCTTGGTGGATTCCTCTACTTGAAGGTCAGCCTCTTCATCCGCTCGTACCGCTGCAAATTTGCCGATTGAGCCCATAAACGCAAGGTATGCCTCTTCAAGTGTTGACGAGTCAACGGGAGTTGAACCTTCTGGCGCGGATGTGTCGCGATCAATAACAAGCCGTAGTTTGACTTTGTCGTCAACCGTCTCGCGAGAGACGATTTCATACGTGTCTTCAATCTGAACTGATGTCTCTAGGTCGACTAACATTTCGAACACGCGACCTTTTGCCTGATTTACGAAGGCATCCGGTGAATCCTGGAATGCGATTTTTCCGTCATCCAGTAGGGCGATCTCTTTGCAGCCGCTACCGAGATCGCTGACAATGTGGGTCGAACAGAGGATCGTTCTATTCTGTCCGAGGTCCGCCATCAGATGTCGGAAGCGAATTCGTTCCTCCGGATCCAAACCTACGGTTGGTTCGTCGACAACTAAGACACCGGGATCGTGAACGAGTGCTTGCGCTACGCCCAAGCGACGTACCATACCACCAGACAATTTCTTGACCTTACGATCCGCAACTTCGTCGAGGCCTACTTCTTCAAGTACTTGCTTCACACGAAGTTTTCTCAGCCTTTTATCGGATACTCCCGACATGCGAGCAAGCGCGTCTAGCACTTCCTCTGTCCTATAAAGGCGCCAGGCGTTGAAGGATTGAGGTAGGTAGCCGATCTGACCGCGAATGGCCAAGCAATCGTTGATCGTGTCCAATCCGTTTACTGAAACGGAACCTTTCTTCGGCTCTAGGAGCGTGCAGATGATGCGCATCAACGTGCTCTTCCCGGCACCGTTTGTGCCAAGAAGTCCGTAAAACCCCGTTTCGAGGTGGAGGTTAATGTCGTCGAGTACGGTAGGACCGGATTTGCCGTAATAGTGCGTAACGCCGTTTACGTCAATCGACGACTCACCTGTTCTGAGGGAAAAATGTGTGAGTGGACCCGTATCGGACATAGGCTTACGTCCCAACGCCAAGCGGATTAACTAGAGGCGTCGACGTCAGAAGTTGTGTTGACATCGCGCCGAATGCAGCGTCAGTCATTATAAAGTTGTCCTTCAATTCAATGATTCGGTCAAACGTAGCGTGAGCTAGTGCCAGGATCGCAGCGTACGACCGATCTTGTCACTACGAACTCCTCGCGTCTAAGACACGCGTCACACGCATTTGTTTTGGCTTTAAACCATCAAGCACGTAGTGTGCCGATGATGACGCATAAATAAAGTACTGATTTACAAGGAATATATGTTGGATGAGGTGTAAAAGTGAGTCTTCGCATCGTTATTTCCGCTAGAAATTGCGAAATATCGCTATCTACTCGATTCCAACAATCTCGAAAACCTCCGGGGAATTCCTTTCCGGCTGACGTGCTTACTGTGTGTTAGTAGACGGATGCTGCTGCTTGGCGTTGCTCACGGACACGTTGAGTTAGTTCGTCGTCAGTGGTGATCGCGAATAGGCCCGCAGGTCCTGCGATTTTGTGGACCATCAATTTCTCAATCTCCTTTCGCACGCGTTCGGTAACTTGATTAAATGCGTCGCTCGCGAAGAAGCTCTTGACGGTTTGGCTCGTATCCATGAATGGAATGATGTAACCTGGCACGATTGCCTGAATCATTGCGCCACGACGACGATCTGTCATATTCATGCCGGCTCGATGCCAAGTACGAGCATCGTACAAAATGATGCTGCCAGCGGGGGCTTCGATGAGGTCTGCCTCTTCACCACCGTAAGGTAAACCGTATGTCGCACGGAACCCCTTGCGGTACGTGTGGTTCGAAATCCCCCACTCTTCAGGCGGTGCTTCGTTTGAAGCGTGTGTTCCTAGTTTGAAGATTGTCGCGCCGTTTTCCCTGGTGAAGTCGGAAACACAGACATTTCGTTGCATACCTAGTACTAGATCGCCAGACGGTACTGGAATGCGGTCACCGGTGCCCCATAGATATGGGAAATCGGTGTGCCAGCCTTGCACCTCCCTGACGCCGTCGTCTCGCGTTAGTGCTGAAATCCCAGGAGAATGACCCAATCGGATGTCTTTCGTTTTCATGTACTCGCGAGTCAACCACAACGAAATTGGCTCAGCGGACACCTGAGCGACCGACGGATCTTGTGCTAATGGCGTTTGTCTTACTGGTGTGCGTCCTTCGTATGCATCTACGCAACCCACGCGTTGCAGACCATCGACCACTTCGTCAGGGAGGATGCACGTGAGAGAAACCCATCCTTGTTCGTTAAGCGTTTTGAGAGATTTCGAGGGGAGCTGCTCGGGGCCATGTCCGATAGTGAATTTCTCGACTGGCGAGTCTTGCTCAGTAACAGAGATCCGATTGCCATCCTGAAATAAATCAATCGTGACATTGAGTTCAGTGGTACTCGCAGTTAACTCAAGGCCAGTCGCGACGTGTTTGAATCCGGTATCCGTTACGTCCCAAATGACAGCGTCATCAACATGACCAAACACCTGCATCGATTCGCCATCGCTCGTGCCAAGCCAATCACCCGATGGCGTATTGAGGTATCTGAAATGTTTTGTCGGGTGGGGAATCGTGACGACATTAGGACAAAACTCGTCCGACGGAACGATTCCTAAGCGTTTGATCGCAGGCATCCGGAGACCTAGGCTGAGAAAACAAGCTGCGGAAGTTTACCGCTTGACTTGCACATATGCGAATCTGTGACACAGTTGAACCTATCGAAATCTAGCACGCTCACACTGAGTAAATTCAATCCGTCCATAATGAGACGCACTGTAGGTCCAACGGTAGATATGGCGCAGTCATTGCATTTAGGTATGACACCGTGGTCGCTTCGCGACACCCACACGGCGCAAATTCTTGGACGCCAAGCACAGCTTGGTGAATCTTGGGGTTATCGATCTTTCTGGTTGCCTGAACATCATTTCACACAGGGAAGCGCGATTCCTGATCCTCTCATGTTGCTCGCCAGCGTTGCGGCCTTGACAACGGAAATAAGGCTGGGTACGACATCCTACCTCCTGCCCTTGCGTCAGCCGCTATTGGCAGCGGAGCAAGTCGCAGTTCTAGATCAGCTATCGGGCGGTCGACTAACCCTGGGCATTGGTCGAGGTTATGCGCCGCAGTTGTTTGATACCTTTGGCGTTGAACGGTCACGCAAGCGCTTGCTCTTAAAGAACTGCCTTGATGTGATGAAGCAAGCATGGTCAGGTAAATTCATAGGTGAGACTGATTCGAAAACATCAATCGCGCCTTTGCCATGTCAAGAGCCACACCCGCCCATTTGGGTTGCAGCATTCGGTCCACTCGCGCTTAAGCAAGCGGGATCGTTAGGCTGTCCGTACTTGGCATCACCGATGGAAACCATTGAACGCCTTCGGTCGAATCTCCAGATTCACGTTAAGGCATGCCGAGATGCAGGGCTGGAAGTACCAGAGGAAGTCCCGATCATGCGCACCGTGTTTTGTTCTGAAGATTCGAAGCAAGTCGCGAAAGTACGTAGTAGGCTAGAGTCCGAGTCAGCAAACTTAGTCCGCGGAGCTGACGGACTACAAAAAGCTACTGCGATTGATGATTGGTCGATCGTCGGTGAACCTGATTACGTGCGCGATCTTGTAAATCGATATCAAGACGAGCTAGGTGTCACTCACCTGGTGGTCACGCGATTGCGAATTGGAGGTCTACCTAGCGCTGATCTTGAGAAGTCGGTTGCGCTCACAGCCGAAACGCTAGGCAAGTGAGCCATCGAATGCGGAAGGGTTAAGTAGCTTCGTCCTCAACAACCTTATAGGTTTCGGAGAAATCGGATGGATCGATTTCCTCGCCCTCATTTAAGCCTAGGTACGGTCGCAAGAAATACACGGATGCGTAGATGGGTCCCGTATCGACCAGAGCGACAGTAAGTTTGAATACATATCCTGAGAAGATGTACACCAGCAGTTGTTGGAAAATTGGATCCTCTGCGATTACAGGCAGACGATTCGCATAGTAATGCGTTATCAGAATAACAGCCACTGTGTCGACTAGCTGGCTAATTACTGTCGAACCGTTATTCCGTATCCAAAGATGTTTGCCGTTCGTAATCCGTTTCCAAAAATGAAATAGACGCACATCGCAGTATTGCGCAGTGAGATATGCGATCATCGATGCGGCGACTGAACCAAATGTCAAGAACTGGATTTCGTAGAAAAGTGGTTTTCGTCCGGCTTCGTCGATGATCAATTCACCGGTGATTGGATCAACACCGGAACCGGGTAATGCGCCGCCGAGCCACAGGAAGAACACGATCCATAGGTTGACCAACAATCCCACCATGACCATGTCGGTCGCGCGTTTACGACCGTAGAGCTCGCTAATCAAGTCAGTACAAAGAAAAGTCACAGGGTACGGCAGCACACCTACAGCCAGCAACATAGGCACTTCAAACAAGCCAAAGAACGAGAATGAGAAGTCCAGAAAACGGCTAATACCGAGTATGTTGAGGACACCTAACGTCCCTAGAAAGATGCCGCTGAACACTAAGAAAACACGTTGTCGGCGCAGCCTATAGTTAGGCTCAAGAATAGTGTCGCTCATTGCTACCTAGATACTCACTGCTCAATCTGTCCTAAATTAGCGTGAATTACGCTTCCATTCAGTATTGGGTTTCTCGTTGCCCACACGATCGTGTCCGCGATCTCTTCCGGCTCGATCAAGCGACCGAATGCGGACATAGCCGCAACACTATCTAATGCGTCGTCAGGCACATGCGACCGCAACATCTCAGTGTCGGTAAATCCAGGACAGACCATTAGCGTGTGGATGCCGCTGCCAGCAAGATCCTGACACAAAGAGCGCATCAGTCCGACTTGTGCGTGTTTGGACGTGACGTATGAAAAACATCCCGCGACGGCTTTTTCCGCGAGTGTCGAACCGACCAAGATGATGCTTGATCCTGGTTTCATGTGTGGTAGCAACTGCCGATTCAGGGTGTTCGGCGCAACGATGTTGGTTTGAAGAACACTCGCGAGCGAATCATCTAAAGTGTCCGTTGCAGCGTCATTCAGATAGCGCGCGGCGTTGTGAATGAGATGGATTGTTTCGGCGTCTTGTGCTTCTGAGATCAGTTTCTCACTAATTTCGTCGAAAAACGTCGTGCGCGAGAGATCACAAGCGATACTGATTACTTCGGGGTTAGGGCAAGGACGACGCGAGAGGTTTACGACGCGATACCCTTTCGTGATGAACTTATACGTTGCAGCTAAGCCAATCCCAGCACTAGCGCCCGTGATAACGACGACTTTCAGGATAAATCCCTTGTCACGACGCCCCATTGACCAGACCCAGACGCTACTTTGATTTGCATCCTGTTGATCTTCAAACTCGCAAACAGCTCGTTCACAATTAGGCGTTCAGCAATCCACGTTGCAAGCTCTTCGACGGTTATATTGCGAACTGGCAAGACGCGTACATCGCGCGCAGGTAAGGTCATAGACTCGCCATCAAAAGTGAGTCGTACGACACCGTTTTCTGTATTGATGTCAAGATATGGCGATCGTTCGGGTACGAGGAAGCGTTCGTCAAGTTCATCGCAAAGCTCTTGCAGTATGGCTTTGATTTTGCCGTAGTCAAAACACAATCCATCTTCCTGGATCTCGCTCTCGAACGTGCCGTTCAAGCGGAAGTTGTGTCCGTGAAGATTCTCCCGCTCAGAGGCGGAGAAAATCGTGAAATGCGCTGCTGAGAAGTGCAACGACTCACGAACCACTTCGATGGCAACTTTGGACAAGTGAGTCAGGTTTCGGGGTTCGAATCGGATGAGAATGTTAAGAGCCGAGAGACTCGCTAACATTTTCGCTATCGAATTGAGGGAATCCTGATGGCCGCACTTGATGGCATGCGCGTCTTAGACATGACCCAATGGGAGGCAGGTACTTGCTGTACCCAGTCATTGGCGTTTCTAGGCGCGGACGTGGTGAAGGTTGAGCAACCGAATGTTGGGGATCCGGGTCGAGGTCGCGCGCGCGGCGAGCAGGTTGATGCTGAGTACTTCGTCAATTGGAACAGTAACAAACGAAGTGTCACCATCGACCTCAGCAATCCTGATGGACGTGATCTGCTGCTGAAGATGGTCCGGAATTACGACGTATTTGTTGAGAACTACGGACCTGGCGTTGTCGAAAAACTAGACATCGGATACAACGTCATGCGTCGGGAGAACCCACAACTTATCTATGCTCGCATTAAAGGCTTTGGTACGAGTGGACCTCACGCGGACTACAAATGCATGGACATGGTCGCACAAGCAGCAGCTGGGGCGATGTCAATTACGGGGAATCCAGACGGTCCACCCATGCGACCCGGACCCACGACCGGCGATGCAGGTACGGGCATGCAAGCTGCCCTTGCGATTACGGCGGCATACGTGCAGCGACTTCGAACCGGTGAAGGTCAAGTCATCGAGTTGGCGATGCAGGAAGCGATGACTTATTACCTGAGGACGGCAGTATCGCGGACGCGATTTGGAACGGTAGCGAGTCGTCGCAGTGCGAATGGTGAGAACCCCTTCATGGCAATGTATCCCTGCAGTCCAGGAGGACCTAACGATTACGTGTACATCATGGCAGTAAATCAAAGAATGTGGGATGCCGTTGCAGGCGCAATAGGTATTCCAGATTTGATGCAGGACGAGCGATTTAAGAATCCGAAGGATCGGCACCAGAATCGTGAAGCTTTGTTCAACACCATCGCCGCATGGACAAGCACAATGACCAAGCAGGAGGCGGCGACTGCATTAGCGACTGCTGGCGTCTGTGCAAGTCCGGTTAATGAAACGCGAGAGCTATTCACCGACGAACACTTGCTGGCGCGGGATTTCATCAAGGAGATCGACCATCGCGAGCATGGAAAAGTGAGAATTCTTGGTTGGCCATCACGTCTATCGAAGAGCTCTATTGATCCGGTCGCGGCGCCTTTATTGGGTGAGCACACGGATGATGTCCTGCAAGAGGACCTAGGTTTGTCAGCCGACCAACTCGAAGATCTACACAGTCGAAATGTTGTTGGTAATGAAGAGCTGGATCGTGAAGCGCTGAAGATTTCAGCCAGCTGACGAGATCGCCGATGGAAATAGATGCATCGTTGCGAGCGTACCACGCTCAGCTCGGGATTCCGGCCGATTACTCAGAGTCTACGCGCCTACATTTCCATCCGACGCCAGACAATCTAGTTGATATCGGTCTCGATTGCTACGGTCGTCCTCAAAAACTCCGTTCAGATGCTGCGACAGCTTGGGAATCGATGCGACTTGCAGCCGTAAATGACTCGATCGAACTTCTGATTGTGTCCGCATTCCGCTCGCCGGAATATCAAGTGGAAGTTATTCGTCGACAGCTAGATATCGGCAAGTCAATCGACG
>LXNI01000955.1_pt1 | contig 28760 bp, 22 predicted proteins | sample 809091 | NCBI WGS metagenome assembly LXNI01 (sample SAMN04870527, study PRJNA318959) | sponge metagenome | biome: 01000161; feature: marine sponge reef; material: water | host: Sarcotragus foetidus | place: Greece: Milos, Mediterranean Sea | collected 2013-05-29 | depth 5-7 m | reverse complement strand
TTCGTCGCCGAGGACAACATCATCGCCGGCAACGTCATCCTGTACGGAGCGACGAGCGGCGAGGCATACATCCGCGGCACGGTTGGCGAGCGCTTCTGCGTGCGCAACTCCGGAGCGACCGCTGTCGTGGAGGGAGTGGGCGATCACGCCTGCGAGTACATGACGGGCGGCATGGTGGTCGTGCTCGGCAGCGTCGGCCGCAACTTCGGCGCAGGCATGTCGGGCGGGGCGGCGTTCGTGTACGACCCCGACGACGTCTTCTGGCGGAATCTGAACGCCGAGATGGTCGATCTGGAGCCGCAGCTCGACGACGCCGATGCCGAATCCGTGCGAGCAGTGCTGCGCCAGCACCTCGCCGAGACTGATTCGGCCCCGGCCCAGCGCATCCTGCGTCGCTGGCACAGCGAGGTGCGCAGTTTCCGCAAGGTGATGCCGAAGGACTACCGGCGGGTGCTCGAGGCCCGGGCCGCGGCCGCCGAAGGCGGCCAAGACCCTGATGAGGCTGTGATGGCGGCTGCGCATGGCTAGGAACGCATTGCTTGACACACCGCGCAGCCGCCAGCAGGCGAACACAGGGGCTGCGCATGGCTAGGAACGCATTGCTTGACACACCGCGCAGCCGCCAGCAGGCGAACACGGGGGCTGCGCATGGGTGATATCCGGGGATTCATGCGGCACGACCGGGAGCTGCCGACGCGGCGCCCGGTTCCGGTGCGCCTGCGCGACTGGCGGGAGGTCTACGAACCGTTCGCCGACGAGGACCTGCGCACCCAGGCCAGCCGCTGCATGGACTGCGGCGTGCCGTTCTGCAACTCGGGCTGCCCGCTCGGCAACATCATCCCTGATTGGAACGACCTCGTCTACCGCGACCGCTGGCACGACGCCATCGAGCGACTGCACGCAACCAACAATTTCCCTGAGTTCACCGGCCGGCTGTGCCCGGCGCCGTGCGAGGGCGCGTGCGTGCTCGGCATCAACGCCGATCCGGTCACGATCAAACAGGTCGAGGTCGCGATCATCGACAAGGCATTCGAGATGGGCTGGGTGCGCCCCGAGCTGCCGGCTTCGCGCACCGGTCACAGCGTTGCCGTGGTGGGCTCGGGACCGGCTGGGCTCGCCGCGGCGCAGCAGCTCACCCGCGCAGGCCACGACGTCACGGTGTTCGAACGCGCCGATCGGCTCGGCGGCCTGCTGCGCTATGGCATTCCCGAGTTCAAGATGGAAAAGCACCACATCGAACGGCGTCTCGACCAGATGAGCGCGGAGGGCACGAAGTTCCGCACTGGCGTTGAGGTCGGCGTAGATATCCCTGTGGCGGACCTGCAGGCCGACTTCGACGCGCTCGTGCTCGCAGGCGGAGCAACCCAGTGGCGCGATCTGCCGATTCCGGGTCGCGAGCTCGACGGCATCCACCAGGCGATGGAGTACCTGCCGTGGGCCAACAAGGCGCAGGAAGGCGACCTCGACCCGGTCGATGTGCCGATCAGCGCCGAAGGCAAGCGGGTGGTGATCATCGGCGGCGGCGACACCGGCGCCGACTGCCTGGGTACCGCGCACCGTCAGGGCGCCGCCTCAGTACATCAATTCGAGATCTTGCCGCGGCCGCCCGACGAACGGTCGTCAGCCAACCCGTGGCCGACCTATCCGATGGTCTACCGGGTCTCCTCGGCTCACGAGGAAGGCGGCGATCGGGTGTACTCGGTGAATACCGAGCAGTTCCTGGACGACGGCGCAGGTGCCGTGCGGGCGCTGCGGGCGCACGAGGTCGTGTTCAGCGACGGTCGGTTCGCCGAGGTGGAGGGCACCGACTTCGAGCTCGAATGCGAGCTCGTGCTGCTGGCGATGGGCTTCGTAGGACCGCAACAGGAAGGCTTGCTCGCTCAGCTCGGCGTCGAGACCGATGCGCGTTCCAACGTCGCGCGTGACGACGACTACCGCACGAGCGTCGACGGGGTCTGGGTGTGCGGCGACATGGGCCGCGGCCAGAGCCTGATCGTGTGGGCGATCGCCGAGGGCCGAGCGTGCGCCGCAGCGGTCGACGAGGCGCTGACGGGCGACACGGCTCTGCCGAGCCCGATGCCCCCCTCGGCCCGCCCGCTCAACTGAGCGGCGGCTAACGGCGTGGCGACACGCCGGCTGAGCGCGAACAGATTTGGGCGTCGCCAGAATGGCGGTGCCGCAAACGGAGGTGACCACCGTGAACGCAAGCCCGTACCCGGTGAACGGCGAGCGCCTGTGGCAAACGCTCCATTCCTTGGCAGAGATCGGGGCAACGGCGGCAGGCGGCGTGGCCCGGGTGGCGCTCACCGATGAGGATCGGGCGGGGCGTGACCAATTCGTGACCTGGGTGCGTGAGCTGGGCTGCACGGTGCACATCGATCAGATGGGCAACTTATTCGCCCGCCGTGAGGGCAGCGATCCCGGGCGTGCACCAGTAGTGATCGGCAGCCACCTCGACAGCCAGCCCACCGGCGGCAAGTACGACGGTGCCTACGGCGTGATGGTGGGCCTCGAGGTGCTGCGCGTGCTCCACGACAACGACCTCATCACCGCTGCCCCGGTCGAAGTGGTGTCGTGGACGAATGAGGAAGGGGCACGATTCCCTCCGGCCATGATCGGCTCCGGCGTCTATGCGGGGGCATTCAGCCTCGACGATGGACTGGCGGCGCCCGGAGTCGACGGCACCACGCTCGGTGGTGAGCTGGCTCGAATCGGCTACGCGGGCACCGAGCCATGCGGCGAGCCAACCAGCGTCGAGCCATGCGGCGAGCCTGACGGCGCTGGCCGCCGACCGATCGGGCACTACATCGAACCGCACATCGAGCAGGGCCCGATCCTGGAGGCTGCCGGGGTAACGCTCGGCGCTGTCACCGGAGTGCAGGGCATCCGCTGGTACGACGTGTCGATCGAGGGGCAATCGGCGCACGCTGGCAGCACCCCGATGGAACATCGCGCCGATGCCATGGTGGCCGCCGCCCGGCTGGTGTGCGAAGCCGATGAGATCGCGGCGCGCCGGGCACCAGAGGGGCGCGCCACGGTGGGCACCCTGTCGGTCGGCACCGGTTCGCGCAACACCGTGGCGGGCTCGGTCTCGCTCACGGTGGATCTGCGCCATCCTGACGCTGCCGAGCTGGAAGCCATGCACGACGAGCTACTGGCTTTCGCCGACGGCCCAGCGTTCGGCCCGCAGCACAGCGCCGCATCGAGCGGCGTCAGGCAACACAGCGCCGCATCGAGCGGCGACAGGCAACACAGCGGGCGGTCGCTCCCCCGCCCCCAGATTGCTCCCATCTGGTACTCGCCGCCGATCGTGTTCGACGCCACCGTCGTGGATGCCGTGCGACAGGGTGCCGTCGCGGCAGGTTTCGAGCCGGTCGACATCACGTCGGGTGCCGGCCACGATGCTTGCTACGTGTCCATGGTCGCGCCCACCGGGATGCTGTTCATCCCCTGCGCCGACGGCCTGTCGCACAACGAAGCCGAGTCGATCCTGCCGTCCCACGCCACGGCGGGCGCCCAGGCCACGCTGAATGCGGTGCTCGCGCTAGCTAGGTGAGCTCGGCCAGCGATAGGCACTTGAGGATGGCCCGCGCAGATTGCTCCATGGCCGTCCAGCCGGGCTGATCGGCCACCTCGCCCCCCCAGCCCATCTGTGCCAAGCGGTGGGTGAGCCGCACGTCGCCGGCACCCACGTCCGCTCGCGCGAGCCAGCCGGTGGCAGCCTGGACGTCGCGTACCGCCGACCGTCGAGTGTCAGTCCACAACTGTGGATCAGCACCGGGCAGCGCGTCGGCGGGTATGGCCACGATCATCGCTCTGGCGGTGTTGCGCCAGTGGCGGGCAGTCTCGGTCGGCACCGCTGCAGGCCAGGTGCGCATCAGGCTGTGCTCGACGCTGCGGTCGTCGGGCGAAGCCCCGTCGACCGCGCTGATGTCGACCTTGCTGAGCCCCGCCGCCGCCGCTGTCGTAGCGCGCACATCGGGCCGGGGCGGCGACATCCGTTCCCGCAGCTCGCCAAACGCCGCGGCGCCCTCGGGCCCGCTCGCCCAGGAAATGAAGTCGCTGCGGGCACGTGCCCGGAACATCGGCGATGCAAACGTGTGGGCCCACCATTCCACGGGCCGCAGCAAGTGGGCCATGCGGGGGTCGTATTCCTCCCAGCTGCGAGCGTGCTCTTCCGACCGGAAGAGGTTCATGCCCGCTCAGCGGAAAGGCCGGCTTGCGGCGTCGCCTCCCACCATGCTGCGGGTGTAGCCGACCATGGTCGGCGGGTCGATCGAGGTGATCTCCTCGTCGCGCATCACGATCCGCAGCGGATCGCCCCCCAGCAGACACGGCGCATCCACCGTGACAGTCCCGCCCGGAAACAGCCAGCGGCACGCCAGGGCCTCGAAGCCGCATTGGGCAAACCAGCGCTGCTCGCCGTCGACGCTCACCCGGTATTGGGTGGGCTGGTTGTTGAACGGTGGGAAGGACGCGATGTAGTCGGTGCCCGGATGCAGCCAGCCCGGCGTGAGATCGATGATCCGCGTGATGACCGCCTTGGCACGCATGGGTTCGACGCCCAGCGTCTGGGCCAATTCGGCATAGTGAGGCGCGACGCCAGTGGCGACGATCTCGCTCATGATCGCGGCATAGGCGGCGTCAAGTTCCTCCAACGGAATCTGCTCTGGGTCAGTCAGTTCTGCTGCCATGCCGTCACACTACGAGCCGTGCGTTGAGGCAGGGTGCTTGATTCCACCAAGCGCAAGCACCACGAGCCCAGTCGCTCGCTGTTCGCACCGTGAGACGCGGCGGGACCTTTCCGGTGGGCCTTTGTGCCTGCCTCGGAATGCTCGGTCGCTATTCGCGTCGGGGTGTGTAGTCGCGATACCAGTCGTTGTGGGGTCCGCGGCGCAGGGTGGCGCTGGTGTCGTGGAGTTCGCCGTGGCAGCGGAAGCACAGCAGTGCGAGGTTGTCGATGTCGGTGGGTCCGCGTGTGGGCTTCTGCCACGGTATGACGTGGTGGGCTTCACACCATTGAGGTCCGAGGTCGCACAGTACGCAGCGCCGGTCACGGGCGACCAAGGCACGCCACTGAGCGTCGGTGACCGTTCGCACTCGGCGTCCGTGCCAAAGAGGCGAGCCGGGCCCATCGAACAGAGCACCGTAGATATCAGCTCCGCATGCGAGGCGCTCGAACACCCGCAGCGGCAGCGGGCCGCTGTCGGCAATCTCGATGCTGGCAGCCTCGTCGCCCAAGGCAGCGCGCAGGTCGGCAACGATCAGGTTCTGGTTGCGGCGTCGCATCCCGCCCGCTGGGTCCGGCACCGCCGCGGGCAGCGGGTCCGCGTCACGGAACCCCAGTTCGCCGTGGCGTGCGTCCCCGAGCGCGCACTGGTGTGCAGGCGCCAATGCTGGTAGGTCAGCGGGGCGAGGCCCTTTCCAGTCGGCGCTCACCTGGTCCCAGATGCGATGGGGGTCCTCGTCGATCCAGCGCTGCGCAGCACGGTGCATGTCGAGGCCCAGCAGGGCTTCGAGTGCGTCGACGCGGCACTGGCCGTAGCTGCGGCGCTCGGGCGCATCCGCGCGGCGATCTGCTCGGTCGGCTTCGAACAAGCGTTGCGCCGCATCGTCGATGACCGCACGCAGCGCCGCGCCGCCCGCAGAATCCATCAGAACGGTGGCGCGCAGCATCCCTTCCTCGGTGCAGCCGAATGTCAGGGTGCGCAGCCTGCGCTGGCGCTCGTGCCTTTCGTCGACGCTGAGGCCCTCGCCGCGTGCGCGCACCCAGTCCGCCGCGATCCGCCTTGTCCGTTCAGGGTTCGACGACACCGCAACGCCCAGCAGTCGCTCCGAGCCATCAACAGCATCCGCGCCGGCAAACTCCGCGGCCCGCACCAGAGCGTCGGCGTGCTCAGCGGTTATCTCGCCCGCAGCCAGCGCCTCGGTAGTGCGAGGCATGGCCTTCAGCATGCGTGCGCGGCGCACCGAGCGCTTCGCGGCCGGCACCGAGCAGCGCGTATTGCGCAGCACCCGCTCGACATCAATGCACTCCGCACCGCGTCGCTCTGCCTCCGCGATCAGTTTCGCCTCGGCCGCATCGATCGCCGAACGCAGCCGCACCATCGCGGCGAGGCCCGACGCGATGCCATCAGGGCTCAGCGCGTCGGCATCGACCGCGCCGACCAGCGAGATCGCCTGGTCCCATGCAGATGCAGGCTCAGCTCCATGCGACGACGAAGCCATGTTGCCGCTCGACATCGCCGAGCCGGCGGCGAACGGTTGATGCCGGCGCTCTGCGTGACACGGCTCAAACAACATGCACTGAGTATACAAACATGCGTTCGTGTTTGCAAACATTCGCGCGCAAGAATGTCAACGCATTCTGAGAACTCCTTGCGCTGCCTCACCGCATGCCGAGCACGCCGCCAACAACGACAAGATCCTGCTGGCCTCGGTCGGTGCGGCTGCACAGAACATGCACCTCGCCGCGGCAGCGAGACGCTCAAAGACTCCTAGGAGCGTGGTCGGAAAGTCGCACTTCAGGTGCTTGGCACATGCAAAACCGCAGGTCAGGGGCTTGCAGATTGGGTCTGGCACCCGTTTCCGATCAGCCTCCTAGAGCATGAAACGGCTGACTGTGGAGCTGGCCAGCCACATCTCGATATCGCGGATCGCCTGCGTCATCGCCTGCCCGATCAGGTCCAGCTTTCGCACCTGCTCGATGCGCGGCGCCGCTTGTTCCAGCTCGGATTTCGACAGCAGTTCGCCGAAGATCCCGCACGCATCGGTCAGCGCAATGATGACGACATCGCGCGGGCTGGGGATCTCGTCGCTGAACAGCACGCCCATGATGCGCAGCTTCACCTCGCGCTCGGCCTTTCCGTCGACCATCGGGTAGCGGCGAGACCGGAATACCCACAGGTGGCGGTCGTCCTTGCGCTCGAGGATTCCCTGGTCGACGAGGCGGGCAAACGCCTCTTCGCGGATGCCTTCGGCTCGTGACGCCACGAACTCCACCCAGTAGCGCGAGTCGCTCTCTGACTGCTGTGCGGCGATCTGCGCCAGCGTGGGATCCAGCAGGCCGTCGCCGATCGGCGTCGAGTCGATCAGCATGAGCTTTTCCAGGTCGGTGTCGATCCGGTTCTCCATCGCCAGATCCATGAGCACCGAGCCGGCGATCACCCGGTCGAGCGTGCGCTCAGGCACGTGGATCAGCTTGCCGTCGTCGTCTCGCAGCAGCAGGAGCAGAATTTCTTCGGCGAATCTCAGCATGGTTCCGAACCAACTCCCGTCATGTCGGCAGCGCAGCGGCGCGCGAGGCAACCGCAGCATCGAAGCGTAGTTGGCGACGGCGCGATCCGGCCGCCGTCTCGTGGGTCTGCGGCACATGGTTCCGGGGTGCAGGGTTCTCCGGCACATGGTTCTGGGTCGCATGAGCCCGGCGGCCACACGCCAACATCGCTTGCCCCGCGTTACTCGACGGTCACCTCAACCAACTCAGCATCCGCGAGCCCGATGTCGAATGCCGGGCCGAGCGGATGCTCGATAGCGAATCGATACGGGCCATCGGGGTGGTAGTGCTCGCAATCGCCGGACGGCGTCGGCGCCAGGCACGGCACCATGTCGGTCACTGAAACCACCGAACCGCCCGCGGTAACGAAGGTGATTCGCAGCGGCAGCGGCGTGTCACGCATCCAGAACGCGCCCGAAGTGTCTCCTTTGAAGATGAAGACCATCGCGGCGTAGCCCCCGAGCGCTGCGAAGTCGGTGATGCCCATGAGGCCACGCTGACGTGCCTGCTGGGTGTCCGCAACGATGACCGGCCATAGCTGCGTGCCAGCCGGCCCGCTCACGCCCAGGACGCCCTCGCGAAAGCCCGCAAGCGGCGTCGCTGCATCCAGCACGTCTCGAACGCCTGCGTGCGGCGCATTCTCGCTGGCCGTCGTCGACGGCGGCACGGTCGACGCAGCGATCTCAGCGGACAGCTCGTCGCTGTTCGGCGCGGCTGAAGTCTCCACCGCAGCGGTCTGGGGCGAACCTGCGGTGAGCGAAGTCTCCAGCGCAGCGGTCTGGGGCGAACCTGCGGTGGGCGAAGTCTCCGAGGGCGACGTCGACGCGTCCAAGGCTGCATCGCCTTGGACTGCGTCGCCAAACTCGCCCACGCCCGTGATCGTTACGACGGCGGGTGCCGGAGCAGTGGTGGTCATCGCAGGACCGGTCGGCGCAATGAGACCGCCGGACCGGGTGGACTCGTGCACGCTGCAGCCCCCCAGTGCCACGGCGGCGACGACTGTCGCCGTGAGCCGGCGGAATTGCTGCACGGCGCCAGTCTGCCGGGGCGACTGGCACAAGCCGACGCGGTGCGCGGTGGAACTCGACGACGGGCGTGATGAGATAGGGGGCGTGAGCAGCACAGCGACCGCTCCCGAGCGATACCCCACGCCGAAGCGCTCGGTCGACGACGAAGGGGCGGTGCCGTTCGCCGACTTCGCCATCGGCGAGTTCGCCGATCTGGTGACGATGAGCCGGGAACTCAGCCGCACCGGGGACTGGGTCGTGCGAACGCCGTTCGGGTTGTTCGTCCACGGCTACGACGAAGCCCGCTCCGTCCTGCGCGATCCGGCGTGGATCTCGGTGCTCGCAGGCGTCGCCATGCTCGACGGCACTGGGTTGGCCGGCACTGGCCGCCCATCGGTGAACTTCAACGCCTTCATGGCACGAGCGCGTCAAGATGCGCCCATCAGCGCCAGCGGCGAGGCAATGCGGGCCCGCCCGAACGTGCTGGCAGTCGAAGGCGACGACCACCGCCGCCTGCGACGGCTGTTCGGTCGTGCGTTCACACCTGCCGCAGCAGACCGGCTGCGTCCGTTCATGGCTGCGCATGCGACGACGCTGGTCGACGGTCTGGTGTCGGCGGGCGGCGGCGAAGTCGTCTCGGAACTGTGCGATCCGTATCCGGTGCCGGTCATCTGCCGGCTGCTCGGTGTGACCGACGACGACTGGGGCCAATTCGGCCGCTGGGCCGAGACGATCTTCGGACTCTTCGACGGCGACGCCGAGGCCGTGGTGGACAGACTTGGCGACATCGCGGTCGCCCAAGCCGAGCTGGGCGCGTACGTCGTCGACCTGATCGAGCGTCGGCGCCTCGAACCCGCCGACGACCTGCTGACTGAGCTGATCGGCGTTTCCGACGAAGGCGACCGGCTGAGCGAAGACGAACTCATCGGCATGGTCGAGGCATTGCTGATTGCGGGCACCGATACCACGCGCAACCAGCTCGGCGCCACCTTGGCAGTTCTGGCTGACCGGCCGGAGCACTATGCAGCGTTGCGGGCGGATCCCGACCGCATTCCGGCATATGTGGAGGAATCGCTGCGCTACATCGGGGCCGTGCGCACCGCGATGCGGGTCGCTACCACCGACGTTGTCGTGAACGATCTGCTGTTCCCGGCTGGCACCGTGGTCATGATCGGCCTGCACGCCGCCAGCCTGAGCGGGGGATGCCCGGCTCACGCGGCAACGACCAGCGACGACAGCCACGCAGAGCCCCAGCGGGTCGGCTTCGACCCCTACGAGTTCGATCCTGCAGTCCCCCGCGAGCACCCGCACCTCGCATTCGGCAGCGGCGCACACCACTGCCTCGGCGCCTTCCTGGCGCGGGCGGAACTGGCTGAGGCGCTGCGTGTCTTCGTCGAGCGCGTCGAGAGCTTCGAGCTGAACGAGCCCGTGCAATGGAAGCCGCTCTCGTTGGGGATCTGGGGTCCCTCGCGCATGCGCCTGCGGCTCAACGCCCCGCCGCTGGCGGCGCGCGTGCCGGCGGGGACCTTGCCGCCTGCCAGCACACCAGTCGATCTGGGAACCTCGGCCGAGCGAGACCGCTACCTGGCTGAGATCGCTCCCTTGCGCCGGGCGATCCACGCCGGCGTCCCCGAGCTGATCGCACGGCCCCGATTCCCTCCGCTGATTCGACTCGTGGTCACCGCAGCTCGCATCGGCTGGGCCGTCTATGCCGGCCGGCTGCTGGACCGGCGACTCGGTCCCGACGAGCGGCGCGAGCAGATCTACCGGCGCCTGCGGCTGGCTGCCACCAGGCTCGGCCCTGCCTACATCAAGCTGGCTCAGCTCATCGCGGCGGGCGAGGGCGTGTTCCCCGATGCGCTCGTCGCCGAGTGCCGGCTGTGCCGCGACCAGGTGCCCGACGAGTCATGGCCGGCAATCCGCGCGGTCGTCGAGGCTGATCTTGGTCCCCTCGACGAGCGCTTCTCGTACTTCGACACCGAAGCGACTGCGGCGGCCTCCATCGCCCAGGTGCACGCGGGTCGTCTACCCGACGGCACGCAGGTCATGGTCAAGGTGCAGCGGCCGGGCATCCGCCGGCGTGTCGAGCGCGACCTGGCGGTGCTGGCGTGGATCGCCCCGAAGCTGGTGGGCCGCATACCGATCACTGCACTGGCCAACCCGCCGGCGCTGGTGGAACTGTTCGCCGAGACCATCACCGAGGAGCTGGACTTCCGGGTCGAAGTGGCGAACCTCTTCGAGGTGGAACGTGCGCTGCGTGCGACGACGACGGGGCGCTGGCAGGTGCCCGAACCGGTGCTCGACGCAGTCACCGAGCGGGTGATCGTGATGAGCCCCGTCGCTGGACGGCCGCTGAGCGAGTTGAAGCCCACCGACCTCGCCGACGGCGAGGCGGCGGCCATCTTCCGCCAGATGAACGATGCCTTGCTCCACGGCGCATGCATGACGGGCGTCTTCCACGGCGACTTCCACGCCGGGAACGTCTTCATCGACCCTGACGGGACACCCCCGGGCCAGCCACCGGTGATCGGCCTGGTCGACTTCGGCATCACCGGCCGGCTCGAAGGACCCAAGCGGGTCGCGTTCCTGCGCTACGTCGTCGGCCTGCTGACCGGCGACTTGGAGTCGCAGATCGCCGGGATGATCGAACTCGGCGCATTCGGCCCTGGCAGCGATCCCGAACAGGTCATTGCTGAACTGCGCCTCGATCGGCCCGGCTTCGATCCGCTGGAGCTGAGCGAAGACGAGTTCACAGCAGAATTCCGGGCGCTGATCTCGGGTCTGCTGGCAAACGGGGCGCGCATCCCCAAAGAGCTGATGCTGTTCATCAAGAACTTTGCCTACCTGTGCTCGGTGACCGGCGAGCTGGAGCCCGACATGGAGGTGCTGGCCCAATTCGAGCGCATCGCCTCGTCGTTCTTTGCACGCAACGGGGTCCGCATGGCTACAGAGATCGGCTTCTCGCCGTCTCCCGACGCCGTCGACAAGCGCGTCATCCGCCAGGCCATGGGCATCTCGCCCCGGCACGAGCGGGTCACGTGGCGGCTTATCCGCGGACGGCGCGAGAGCCTGAAGTCCAGGGTGGGCAACGCCGACTGAGCGGCGTCGTTCAGCCGACCTGCTGTGCGCAGATAGGGCATGATCTGAGCCGCATCGCAGGTTGGGCCTCGATGCAGGGACCCGGCGGGGACGTCGGTGTCAGCGCGAGAGCGGGAGGAACCATGGCAGCAAGTGGCACAGCGCCGCATGGAGCGGCGTCAAGCAGCACAGCGGCGTCAGGCGGTACAGCAGGCCGCATGGCGGGCAAGGTGGCCGTCATCACCGGCGGGGCGTCGGGGATCGGGCGGGCCTGCGGGCTCCGTTTCGCGGCTGAGGGCGCGTCAATCGTGGTGGCCGACCTCAACCCCGATCGCGCTGCGAACGTCGTCTCTGAGATCAACGAGCTGGGCCGCGATGCGGTGGCAGTGCAGGTGGACACCTCCGATCAGGAACAGAACGACGCCATGGCCGATGCTGCGGTGGATGCCTTTGGGCGCATCGACGCATGCGTGGCCGCCGCGGGCATCTCGCATTCGGGCTACGTGAGCCGGGAGATCGAGGAGCAGGCCGGACAGGACCGCTTTGACCGCGGCGACTTGTACTTCATCGACAAGTCGCTCGAATCGTGGCAGCGAGTGCTCGACGTCAACTTGACCGGCGTGATGCTCACCAACCAAGCCGTCGCTCGCAAGATGAAGGACAACGGCGGCGGGGCCATCGTCAATATCTCCTCGATCGCCGGCACCAACGTGCTCAAGGGCAGCTCCGATTACTGCGTGTCGAAGGCCGGCGTGTGGATGCTGACGCGCTGCGCCGCCCTGGAGCTCAGCCGCTACGGCATCCGTGTCAACGCCGTGGGGCCCGGCTACATCCAGACGTCCATGAGCGGTGCGGTGCTGGGCAACGAACGGTGGGTGCAAGAGCGTGAGCGCGAGACGCCGTTGGGCCGCCTGGGCGAGCCGAATGACATCGCCAACGCGTGCCTGTACCTGTGCAGCGACGAGGCCAGCTTCGTGACCGGCGAGATCATCTTCCCCGACGGCGGCGTCATGGCCGCGGGACGCTAGGCAACGTTGAACGGCTTGGCGAACCGCATGGATGCCAGGATCGATGTGTCCGCCGGTGGTGCTTCGGGCGGCAAGGCGCAGACTGTGCGTCATCGTGGCGGCGAGAGGTCGAAACGATGAGCGTGCTGGTTGCCGTCGAACCCGACTGCTGGCGGCGCCCCGTGCTCGCCGAGGCGGTGGTGCGCGGCGGGGGCACGGTGAGCGCTGCAGATGGGGCATCGGCGCTCGTGTGGGCCGAGCCCACCGAGGCGCACGTGATCGGGGAAATGGTTGACGCCAATCCCGGCATCGAGTGGGTGCAGCTTCCCTACGCGGGCATCGAGCCCGTGGTCGACATCGTGACCGCCCGGCCTGCCATCGAGTGGTACTGCGGCAAGGGCGTGTACGCGGAGCCCGTCGCCGAACACGCGCTGATGCTGGCGCTGGCCGGGATGCGGGGCATGGCCGCCTATGGCAGAGCGAGGCAGTGGAGTGCACCCCAGGGCCGGAACCTGCTCGGCGCCTCGGTCACGATCCTGGGCGGCGGCGGCATCACCGACTCGCTGCTGCGCCTGCTTGCACCGTTCGACTGCGAGGTGACGGTGCTGCGCAACCGGCCCCAGCCGATGGACGGCGCCTCGCAGGTGGTCGGGCCTACCGCACTCGCGGATGTCTTGGGGGGCACCGACGTGCTGGTGCTGGCGCTGGCGCTCACTCCCGATACCGCCGGGATCATCGGCGCTGCCGAACTGGCAGCCCTGCCCGAGCACGCCTGGGTCGTGAACGTGGCCCGGGGCGGCCACATCGTCACCGACGACCTAGTGGAAGCGCTGCGGGCCGGCGAGATCGGCGGCGCCGCGCTGGACGTGACCGACCCCGAACCGCTGCCCGACGGTCATCCGCTGTGGAGCCTGCCCAACTGCCTCATCACACCCCATATCGGCAACACCCCCGAGATGGGTCTGGTGCTGCTGGCTGAGCGGGTGGCCGTCAATGTGGCCCACAAGATTGCCGGCGAACCACTGATCGGCCCGGTGTATCTGGACCTGGGCTACTGATCTGCTCAGACATGGCCCAGGGCGCATGGGAGCGGCGCCTCCATGCCTCTAGCCGGCCCGGTTCGCCTCTACGCGTTCTGCCAAGAACTCTGCGAACGGCTCGATCGTCTGGTTCAGGCTCGCAGCTTCGAGAGCATCCATGTACCTCTTCCGGTCTGCGACGCGTACGGAGGTCCACGGGTAGCCACCCGACGCGAGCATGGTGTTCATAATGAAACGGGCCATGCGGCCGTTGCCGTCTGCGTAGGGATGAATGAACCCGAACAAGAAGTGTCCGAGTACGGCTCGTACGGCTGGTTCTTCGTCCTCGTCCATCAATTCGAATAGCTCCTTCATGGCGCCCGGCACCGAATCCCATCGCATCGGCACATGACGCGAGCCTCGGAGATATGTCGGATGCCTTCGATATCCGCTGAGTCCGCTCGGCGTGACGAGCCCGATGTCCACCGACGGCCCGAACAGTTCCCGGTACCAGTCCTGATGCCGATCGCGCACAAGTCGCGCTGCATTGGCACCTGACAGGACCTCTGCCACGGCGGCACGGACCTGCTGGAACGCTTGCCAATAGCCGCGCGCTGCCATCGCGTCCCGAGCCGAAATGTCGGTGGGATTCGAGTGCGGACTCCATGTTCCGACGCGGACTCGCTCAATGAGCTCAGTCGAAACCCGATAACCCTCGATTGACAACGAGTGGTAGGCGTCGAGCCGGTACTGGTCGTCGACGACACCGAGGTAGGCACCTGTGTCGGCCGGCAGCCCGCTTGCTTGCGGCATGATCGCAATGACCGCATCCCGAAGGCTCTCCCAGATCACCCGAATCCTGAGTGCAGCCGGATGCTCGGCTGGCCTGTGCAATCGGACTGGCGTGGTGTCTTGCCAGGGGCAGACTTCGCGCGCATCGAATCCGGCGCTCCTCATCCCACGGATCACATCGTCAGCGAGATTCTCACGGCCGATTGACCTGAAGGACCCAGCCAACCTCCCAGCGATCGTCGTGTGCGCACCATCAAGGAGCCGCCTCAGGAGATGCTGGTGGTCGTCCATTTGTGCCAGCACCGTGGTCACGGCGATGCGCTGCGTCCTGAACAACTGCGCCGACGAACCGATGAGCGCCGCCGACGGGTTCAGCACTCGCAGTCCGTCCCTGTTCGCGGCTACGTCGTCTGGGTCGATCTCTCGCGTAAGTCTCAGGTCGAGTACCGACGTGTTGTACGGCAGCCCGACAACGTGGTTGCCAGCGATAGGTGAGCAGACGACGACCTGTGAGGGGATTGCACTTGCGCCGGCATGTTGCAAGATCGAGGCCTCTGCGGAGAGGTGCCATGAATCGCCGAATCGGTATTCGCACCGGCTGACGCAGAACTCCCAAAAGCACCCATACCATCCCGTCGCGTTGTCAGGCGAGTCGGCCGGGTTCGTGACGAAGAGCCATCCCTTGGTCGCACGCCGCAGGAAACCGCTGCGCATCAGGCGTTCACGATGAGTGCGCGACAATTCCGCTGAGCGCAGCACACGCCGCTCGCCTTGAACTCGCTGCAACTCCTCCATCGAAGCTGCCAGTTTCTCGTTGGGACTAGGCACGATTCCTCGGGGCTTGTGCGAGATCGTCACGCTCGCGGCGCAGGCCGCAGGGCCTGTGCTGTAACTAGCGTATTATGTTGTGCGCTGACTAGCGCATTACGCTCGCAGCGGGCAACTCGAGCCAATGCACACGCGAGGAAGCAATCAACGCTCCTGAGTGGGTCGTCGAACGAAGCACTGCCGACGAGGACCCGACACCGCAGCGGCTCCATGTCGATCTCGATGGCCTGCACGGTGACGGGACTCTGTGCGACGCCGGCTTGTCAGCGCAAAGAAGCCCCGTGCTGACCTTCCACTTCGTTGATGCAGCGCTGGCGGATCTCGGCTGCTTGGGCGTCGGTGAGCGTCCGGTCGTCGGCTTGCAGCCGCAGGCGGAATGCCAGCGATCGGGTGCCCGAGGTCATCTGGTCGCCCCGGTAGACGTCGAAGAGCTCCACGGAGCGCAGCTCATCGCCACCTGCAGCCACCAGCGTGTCGCGTACCTGCGACGCCTGGACGTCGTCGGGGACGGCGAACGCCAGGTCGATGTCGCTGGACGGGTAGGTCGAGACGAGTTGGTAGGGCCGGTCGGCGGCGGTTGATGCGGCGGTCAGCAGCGGCTCGACGTCGACCTGCAGCCAGGCGCATCGTTGCGCGAGACCATGGCGCTCGCACACCACCGGATCGATCTCGCCCACAACGCCGACGGCGTGGCCGCCCAGCATGACCCGCGCAGCACGCACAGGGTGCATGCCGTCGAGGTCGCCCGCGTTCGTGAGCGCGGCGTCGAGGCCGAATGCCGCGACGATGAGATCCCACAGGTGGACGGCGTCTGCAGCCTCTCCGCCGGACCAGATGACGCCCAGCCGCTCGGTCTCTGTCGGCAGCGGGTCGTCGGGCGCCGGCTGGTCGAATACCACGCCGATCTCGAACAGCGACACGGTGTCGTTGCGGTGGGAGGTGTTGTACGCGGCTGCGGTGAGCAAGCCCGGAAGCAGCGACGGCCGCAGCACCGATTCCTCGGTGGCGAGCGGGTTCAGCAGCCGCACGGGTTCGGTGCCTTCGATGCCGGCACGGCGCAAGGCATCGGGCGCCAGGAACGGGTTGGGCATGGCTTCGGACGAGCCGGCCCCCACCAGCACCCGCCGCAGCTCGCGGCGCAGACGCTGGGTCGGCGTCAGGCGGCCCGGCTCGGGCGAACGCGGCACGGTGCGTCCGAGCTTCCCGTACCCGTAGTGGCGAGCGACCTCCTCGGACACGTCGGTCTCGGTGACGACGTCTGGCCGGAAACTGGGCACGGTCACCTCGAGCGCAGCGGGCAGGTCACCAGCCGCCGACTCGCAGACGAACCCGACGGGTTCGAGCAGTGCCCGTACCTGCGAAGCGGTGAAGCTCTGACTCAACAAGTGGCTCATTCGGGCAGGACGAACCCGGACGCGGGTCGACTCGGGCAGTTCGCCCCGACCGTCGAGTCGGCCGCGGCACACCGACACTCCGCCGGGGGTCACCCGGTTCAGCAGCTCGCAGAAACGGTCGAGCGCGATGGGCACCAGCTCGTGGTCGGTGCCCCGCTCGAAGCGCATCGAGGCCTCCGAGCGCAAGCCCAAGCGCTGCGACGTGCGGGTGATCGACAGGCGGTCCCACCATGCAAGCTCCAGCAGCACGTCGGTGGTGCCGTCGCTGATCTCGGTGTTGGCTGCACCCATGACACCTGCGATGCCGATCAGGCGGTCATCACGGTCGACGATCACGCCGTCGCCTCGGAGTAACTCGCGTTCGGCGCCGTCGAGCGTCACCACGCTCTCGCCGCCGGCGCTGCGACGCGTGCCGAGGTGGCCGCCTGGCACCAAGGCCAAGTCATAGGTGTGGTTGGGTGTGCCGAGCTCGAGCATCACGTAGTTGGAGATGTCCACCACAGAGTTGATCGGGCGCATCCCGCACAGGGTGAGCCGGGCTTGCATCCACAGTGGCGAAGAGCCGATGGATACGCCGCCGATCACGCGCACACCAAACCGGCCGCACAAGTCAGAGTCGACGATCTTCACCGACGCCACCGTCGAGACATCCGCGCCGGTCTCGTCGACTGCTGGCTCGGGAATCCGGAAGGGGACGCCGAGTCGCGCCGCCAAGTCACGTGCAACACCGGCCACCGACATCGCGTCGGGACGGTTCGGGTTCACCTCGAGGTCGTAGAGGACATCGCCGTCGAGGCCGAGCTGGGACATGAGCGAAGCGCCGAGCTCGAAGTCGCTGGGCAGGATCAAGATGCCGTCGGCGTCAGCGCCCAATTCGAGCTCTGCAGCAGAGCAGCACATCCCCTGGGAGAGCTGGCCGCGCATGCGACGCTCGCCGATCTCGAGGCCCCCGGGCATCGTGGTGCCGACCGTCGCAAGCGGCACGAGGTCGCCGACCGACATGTTGAACGCACCGCAGCACACCTGCAGCGCGCCGTGTGTCCCTTCGCCCGAAGCGCCGGGCAGCTCGACATCGACGAGTTGGATGCGGTCAGCCTCGGGATGCGGTCGCAGGCCCGCCACTCGCGCCACCACGACCCCGTCGAGCGGCGGCAGGACGCGCATCTCCTCGACTGCCATGCCGAGGTCGCTCAGGTGGTCGGCCAGCTCGGCGGGGTCGCCCTCGATGGGCGCGAACTCGCGCAGCCAGCTCAGCAGCACCTTCATCGGGGTTGACCCCCAGGGACCGGTCGATGGGACGGCATCAGAACTGGCTGAGAAACCGGATGTCGTTGGAGTACATGTCTCGCAGGTCGTCGATGCCGTGACGCATCAGCGCCAGGCGGTCGATGCCGAAGCCGAAGGCGAACCCCGTCCATTCCTCGAAGTCGATGCCGCAGTTGGTGAGCACATTGGGATGCACCATGCCGCAGCCGCCCAGCTCGATCCAGCCGGTGCGCTGGCAGGTCTGGCATCCCGCGCCCTCGCAGATCACGCAGGTGATGTCGAATTCCGCGGACGGCTCAGTGAACGGGAAGTACGAGGGGCGCAGCCGTGACGAGATCGACCTGCCGAAGTACGCCGAGGTGAACTCCTCCAGCGTTCCCGCAAGGTCGGCGAAGGAGATGCCCCGATCCACCACGAGGCCTTCGAGCTGGTGGAAGACCGGCATGTGGCTGGCATCCGCGGTATCACGCCGGAACACGCGCCCGGGGCAGATCGTGTAGATCGGCGGCGGCTGCACTTCCATGACCCGGATCTGCACGGGCGAGGTGTGGGTGCGCAGCAGCACGTTGGACGCCTCGCCGCCCTCGCCGTCGCCGAGCTCGGTGCGCTCCCCCAGGTCCAGGTAGAGCGTGTCCCACATGGAGCGGGCGGGGTGGGCGGCCGGCAGGTTCAGCGCCTCGAAGTTGTACCAGTCGGTCTCGGCTTGAGGGCCTTCGGAGACCGTGAATCCCATGCCGACGAAGACGTCTTCGAGACGTTCAGTGGTCTGGGTGACCAAGTGCAGGTGCCCGCGCTTGGGCCCCGGCGGCGTCTCGGTGAGGTCCAGCCATTCACGCTGCAGCTGTTCGCGGCGTGCCGCAGACGCCAGCTCGTCGGCTGCTGCCGCATGCGCCGACCGCAATTCCTGCTGCACCTCGTTGAGCGCCCGCCCGACTCCTGCTCGCTGCTGCGGGGGAAGCGACCCCAGCCACTGCTTGATGGGCCCGAGTGCCGACTTGCGCCCGAACAGCCCTGATTCGACCTGCGCCAGCTCGTCGGTGCTCGACGCGGTGTTAATCGCAGCGAGCCCGTCGGTGCGTGCAGCGTCGATGTCGGCGAGCAGCGTGTCGAGATCTGCGTCGGTGGCTGGGCCATTCACGGCAGGCATGGTACGAGTCCGCACCGCCGAACGGTCGGCATTTTTCAGGCGCGCGCTCTCATGGCGTACATCAGCACGGCAGCGGCGACGGCCACGTTGAGTGAGTCCACCGGGTGCCGCATCGGAATCGAGACAGCCACGTCGGTGCCGCTGATCGCTTCGGCAGATGGCCCGTGAGCTTCGTTGCCCACCACGAGCGCCATGCGGTCAGCGCTGGGCAACTCGTCCACCCCGATGTCGCCGTCGGGAGTCGCCCGTACACGCACGTGGCCCGCACCCGACAGCGCGCTGAGCACGTCGGCGGTCGTGTGCCCCCGGCACACCAGGAGCGCGAACGTCAGACCTGCCGCACCGCGCAGCGCTTTCGGGCTCCACAAGTCGGTGGTCCCCTCCGTGGCAATCACGGCGCCGAACCCTGCCGCGACTGCACTTCGTACGACGGCGCCGGCATTGCCAGGGTCGCGCACCGCTTCGAGCACCACCACTCGCGGCGCCTCGACTGCCGCATCGACCGACGCGTCGGCGAACCGGGCGATCGCCAGCACTCCCTGGGGGTTCATGGCATCGGCGAGAGGGTCGAGCTCATCGGCGGGGACCGAAGAGATCGTGCCGATGCGCTCCCGGTAATCCGCGCCGAGTCGGACCCCGTCGGGATGCTCATCGGCGGTGGCCTCGGGCGCGTATCGGCCGAGGAGTTCGGGCCGAGCGAACACCGCTTCCAGCACGGCACCGCTCGCCAACGCGCCATCGACCGCGCGCGGCCCCTCGACGACAGCCAAGCCAGAGGCATCTCGCTGGCGCCGGTCGCGCACCAAGCGCGACAGCCGCGCCAGCGCGGCTTTGGACGGCGGATCACCGGGTGAACCTGCTCGCTGCATGACCGAATGCTTGCCGCTCTTGTTCGCTCAGCTCACGGGGCCGCTAGGCCCCCGGACGGCGGATGCGTGCTCAGGCGGCTGTGTCGGTGAGGGCGGCCTCGGCTCGCTCAGCGATTGCAGCGAACGCTGCAGGATCGCTCACGGCGAGGTCTGCCAGATTCTTGCGGTCGACGCTGATGCCGGCGACGCCAAGCCCATGCACGAGACGGCTGTAGGTGGTGCCGTTCTGACGTGCAGCAGCGTTGATGCGCTGGATCCACAGGCGCCGGAACTCGCCCTTGCGGGCTCTGCGGTCGCGGAACGCGTACTGCCCGCTGTGCATGACCTGCTCGTTGGCAGCCCGAAATGACCTGCTCTTGTTGCCGTAGTAGCCCTTCGCCTTAGCCAGCGTCGCCTTGCGGCGGGTGCGACTGGCCACGGATCGCTTGACTCGTGCCACGTTGGTCCTCCCGTGTCGATGGGATCAGTTCTGCCGGATCGGGGCTCAGCGGCCCAGCATCCGGTTGATGCGCTTGGCGTCGGCCGCAGACACTTCGCCTTCGAGTGCCAGTCGCCGCTTGCGCGCCGAAGATTTCTTCTCCAGCAGGTGGTTGCGATTGCGCTTGCGGCGCACGAGCTTGCCGGTACCGGTGGTCTTGAAGCGCTTCTTCGCGCCGCTGTGGGTCTTCATCTTGGGCATGGATTTGCTGCCTTGGTTGTGGTGGCTCGATCAATGTGGCCCGCACCGGCTGTCGGCGCGGGATCTGGGCGGTACAGCGGGCGCCGTGCCTCAGGCCGCACGCACCGGCTGCACCTCAGTCGCTGGGCGGATCTGCGGCTTTGCGACGCTGGCGGGAAGCGCGGTCGGGACTCAGCAACATCGTCATGTTGCGCCCGTCGAGACGGGGGAACTGGTCGACCTTGCCGACGTCGGCGACCGCTTCGGCAACCCGTTCGAGAATCTGGCCGCCGAGCTCAGGATGGAAAACTTCGCGCCCCCTGAACATGACGGTGACCTTGACCTTGTGGCCGTCCTCGAGAAACTTGCTGACCTTGGACGTCTTGGTGCCGAAGTCGCCGGTCCCGATCTTGGGCCGGTACTTCATCTCCTTCAGCCCAGTGTGCGTCGACTTGCGTCGCGACTCCTTGGCCCGCTGTGCCGCCTCGTACTTGTACTTGCCGTAATCCATGATCCGGCAGACCGGCGGGGCGGCGTTGGGCGCCACCTCGACGAGGTCCAAGTCCAAGTTGCGGGCGATTTGCAGGGCCTCAGGGACCGACTTGATGCCGATCTGCTCACCGTCGGGTGCGACCAATCGGACCTCGCGGACTCTGATGTCCTCGTTGATCCGGGCGTCACCGTCGCTTGCGCGTGCTATGGCCGTACTCGCTTGTCCAAAGGACGCTCCTCGTCCACGCGGCATCCGTTGCGAGCCCAGTACCAGAACGCGCCCTCGGGCGGTTCGGTGGGGGTCAGACCCCGCTTGTTCCAGTTGTAAGGGCCGTAGGGTAACAGCGCTGGCCAGAGGCGGCACTGCGGTGGCGTTGACGCGCCGGCGCAGGCCGGTACCGGGGCGCCGCGGCGTCGATGCAGGCCAGCGCAGCGAAACGACGGGGAGAGGTTGCCGATGAGCACGTTGTGGACGCCCGAGGGTGAGCATCGAGTTCCTCGCGAGAGCGCCGGCGAGTCGCCGCCCGAGCAGGCCGGTGATGGCGGCGGCGACGTCGAGGGCGCATTCGACATCGATCCCGAGACCGGTCTCCCTATCGACCCGCGTACCGGCGAGCCCTTCGACCCCGAAGAGCTGGCCGAGATGCAAGCGCAGCTACGCGAGGCCCAAGAGCAGCTCGTATCGGTGCCGGCGGCCGAGATCGTCCAGAACCACATGATGGGACTGTTCGAGCTGGCAGCACTTCATCTGCGGCGCGAACCTCCCGACCTGGGCGAAGCGAGACTGCCGATCGACGCGCTGGGACTCCTGGTGGACCACCTGGCTGACCAGCTGCCCGCCGGCGAGACGCTGCGTGGGGCACTGCAGCAGATCCGCCTGGCCTACGTGGAGATCCACAAGCAGCAGAGTGCGGCGGAGTAAACGCAGCCGCTGAGCCGCCCAGGCCGTTCAGCACATGAAGCCGTTCAGCCCATGAAAATGGGCAGGGTCCTGCGGGGTGCCGCGGGTACCGTTGCCGCCCATGCTCAAGCTCGTGCTCCCCAAAGGCTCGCTCGAAGAGGCGACCCTGCAGTTGTTTTCCGATGCCGACCTGCCAGTTCGCAGGGGCTCGGCGGTGGACTATCGCGCCACCATCGACGACCCGCGTGTCGACGACGTGCGCATCCTGCGTCCTCAGGAGATCCCGTCGTACGTCGCTGACGGGTTGTTCGACCTCGGTGTGGCCGGACGGGACTGGATCGAAGAGACCAGCAGTGACGTGGTCTCGCTCGGCGAGCTTCGCTATTCGAAAGCCACGTCACGGCCGGTGCGCATCGTGGTCGCAGTGCCCGACGCCAGCGACTACCAAGCGATCGCCGACCTGCCCGACGGGGTCCGGATATCGAGCGAGTATCCGGTGCTCACCCGCCGTTTTTTCGCCGAGCGGGGGGTGGATGCCGATGTTCGATTGAGCTACGGCGCAACCGAAGCAAAAGCGCCCGAGATCGTGGACGCGGTGGTCGACGTCACCGAGACCGGTCGGGCCCTGCGGGCTGCGGGCCTGCGCATCATCGACGAGATACTCACCAGCTACACCGAGATCTTCACCAACCAGGCGGCGTACGACGACCCGGCCAAGCGGCGTGCGATGACCCAGATCAAGACGCTGCTCGACGGTGTTTTGGATGCACGGGGCAAAGTGCTGGTGAAGCTGAATGTGGGCCGTGAGCACCTCGATGCGGTGGTTGACGTGCTGCCGTCGATGAAAGCGCCAACCGTGAACGAGCTGTGGGGCGGCGAGGCCTACGCGGTGGAGACCGTGGCGCCAAAGCAGACGATCAACGTGCTGATCCCCGAGCTGCTCGAACGAGGCGCAACCGACATCGTCGAGATGCCGATCTCCAAGATCGTCCCCTGAGCGCACCCCAACGCAGGCATCTCGACGACATCACCACAGTCGAGATGCCAATCGAGGGGATCGTCCCCGAGTCCGGTCGCAGGTGGCGACGACGTCAGCAGCCGGCGTCGCGGAACGGGTTGGTGTCTGCGGGCGGGAACAGCTCGGGCTTGAGCGGGTACGTGACCCAATCGTCGGAGCAGAGCCCGCCGAACTCGGGCGCCAGGTTCCACAGAGTCCGAAGCGAGGGCGCGCCCAGCCAAGCCGCCCAGAAGTCGTCGCTGTTCGTAATGTTCTGCTTGTACCACTCGGGAACCTTGCCAGCCAAGCCTGCGAGCACCACCTGCTCGTCTTCGAGTGACGGCCGATCCGATAGCGACGGGCAGCCGTCGGACTCGTAGTACGTCAGCCAAGCTTGCGGCACCATGAGGTGCGTCACCGTGTCCGCCAGGATCTCGCCTCCCGGGAAGCGACCGCGCGTATAGCAGTCTGGATACTTGGCGGCGAAGTAGAGCTGCACGGCGCCCCACGGCTTCGCAGTCGCGAGGCCAGCCTCGATGTCGTACACATGCAATAGCTCATGCACGACGCCGCCGAGGCTGAGCTGGGACATGGTCATGCCGGTGACCTCGCAGCCTCGTACGTGCCAGTTGTCGCACGAGTTCCATACCAGGCCCCCAGCACCCGAAGCAGACACGTTCACCTGGCCGCGGATGTGGTCCCATGCAGTCTTCAGCCACGGGTAGTCGGCTTGCCACTGCCGTGACTCCTCGTCTATCCACGCGTGCAAGACCTCAAGCGCGGTGAGCGGGGCCTCGTCAGCCGGTATCGGGGAGAACTGCATTGCGAGCCGCGGACTCGTGCGCTGCGTGGTGGTGCCGTCGCCGAGTTGCCCGACGCTGATTCCCGCCCCAGCACGACACGCCGCCATCGCCGTGCAGCACGCAGGTGGTGTCGAGGCTCGTAGCAACGTCGACAGCGTCGTCAATTCTCGAGACCTTCACCGGCACGTAGCGGTTGCCCGCGCCCCCCAGAGCAAGCTGTCCAAAGGACCCGTCGCCCCAGCATGAGAGGGTCCCGTCTGCCTGCATCGCGCAGGCATGCAGGGCCCGGAAACCGGAGTAGTCAGACGAGCTCAGCGCGACGACATCAGTGAGCGATGCGGCGGTCAACCGCTCGCGCAGGCCCTCGGCGCCCCAGCAGGTCACGGTGGCGTCCCGGCGCACCATGCAAGTTCGCCCCCGCGTGACGGTCAGGAGCGTCTGGTCGCTGCGCGGCCCAACGAAGGTCGGATTAGCGCCCGGCGCAGCGTCGTCGGGGTCCTGCTGGGATCCGAGGTGCCTCCCGGCCAGGTAGTCGTCGAGGGCTGTCTGGGAGACGGCCGCGTCACCGCCGAACACTCGCAGATCGACCGTGGCGTGAGCACTGCGTGCTGCATCGAGATAGGCGGCCGTGGCGGGGGGAATCCGCGCCGGGTCGGCGAGCACGAGTGGAGCGCACAGCTTCCCCAGCAGTGGTGCCGCGCTGAACGAATCGAACGGTACGCGCGCTCGCGCGATGCCCACGGTGCTCGATGTGAAGCATGGCTTCCCGGCGACATCGCTGTAGCGGTCGGTCACCAGTTGCGCCGCCTTGACAGCAGTGTCGTAGCGATCGGCGCCGGACAAGCGAGCGGTCGACACTTCCATGCCAGTGATCGCAGCTTCGACGGGTTCGCCGAGTGCTGCGTTGCCGCCCACAATGACCACGTGCTCGATGCCGGCTCCGGTCAGGTAGCGGGCCACTTCGGCGTGCAGCGCGTCCGGCGGGTTCAACAGCACCGGATGGCTGCCGCGGGCGGCAAACGGTCCTGCCACCAGCGCATCGGCGAACACATCGCCGCTCGCGATGATCGCGGTTCGGCCCAGTCCTGGCATTGCACCGGCCTCGATCTGGCGTGCTGCGGCAACTGAGGTGTCATGACGGTCCGAGCCTGCGATCCGCTGTGCCGACACGCCGATATCGCCAAGCGCACTCAGTACCGACTCGCTCACGCCGCGTCCGGGGCCGTGCCCGACTCCGCCTGCCGCGGGGCCCAGTACCAACGCGCGGGTCGCCCCGATCCGCTGAAGGAATTCCGCAGCGTCGTCTCGCAATACCGAGGGCGGCGTCATCAGCACGGGCGCGCCCAGCGCGCCGGCAACTGGGGCGGCAACTACGGCGTCAGTCCATCGTTCGCCGGACACCAGCACGACCACCGAGACAGAGTCGTCGGCCGCGGCCACAAACGCCTCAGCGATCAGCAATGAGGTGGAATAACGATCCGCGCCGCCGTAACGAACGGTCGGCGTATCGTCGCCGCTGGCGCCGGCCGCGCCCGTCGGAAGAATCAACACCGCGCTCAGCACCGCGAAAGCCCACAGCACCAAGCCAAGCTGCCTTCGCATCGTCGGCACGCGAGGTCGCACGACGCAATCGGGCACGGGCATCACAGCGCCCCGCCGCCGTTGCTCACTGCACAGTTGCGAACGGCTGGCTCCCGTCCGAGCCGTCGGAAGCCCTGCGTCCCGATGCGGCGACCGTCACCGTGCCGCGACCTCGTAGGCCGTGAGTCATGTGCGTCAACCTAGTCTGTGTCATATGAGTCAACCCAATGCGGCTGCTGCCATGCGCGCCAGGTTCTCCCTCAGCCCATGACCTACGGAGCGGCAGCGGACGACACAAACTCGCGAACCAGAACTCAGCGCTGGAGGGCTGTGCTCCCCGCCGTGCTCGTACTCAGTGCCGCAGTTCTGGTGCCAGTTTCCCATGCTGCTGCGCAGTCGGGAGAATCCGACCTCGCTGACATAGAACTCGTGCGCTATGGCGGAGCGGACCGCTATGCCACGTCGCTGCGCATTGCCGAGGCAGTCGCGGATGATGCCGGTGGCGAATTGGAGTGGGTGGTCATGGTGTCGGGCCTGAGCTGGCACGAGGCTGTGGTGGCCGCGGCTGTGGCGGGGCGTCTCGAGGCTCCTGTGCTGATGACGCCTCCGGCCGAAGTGCGGGGCGACGCGTTGGAGTTCCTCAAGCGCGTCGGCGCGTCGAAGGTGCTGCTGGTCAGCAGCGGCACAGGTTCGGCGCGCACGATCACTGAGGCCGTCGAAAGGCAGCTGCGGGAGGCCGAAATCGCCGTCGAGCGCGTCGAAGGCAACGACCGCTACGGCACCGCCGTCGCGGTGGCACAACGGCTCGGTGCGGTCGGCACGCTGAGCGGTGCCAAGACCGCGATCATCGCCAGCGGCGAGGTGTTCGCTGACGCTCTGGTTGCCGGTCCGCTGTCTGCGCATGGCGGTCATCCGGTGCTGCTGACACCGAGCACTGAGCTGCACGCGGCCGTGGCCGAGTATCTCGCAAGCAAGCGCATCGAGCGTGTCGTGCTCATGGGCGGCACCGCAGCACTGTCCCAAGATGTGGAAGATGCAATCAGCGGGCTGGGCATCTCGGTTGATCGCATTGCTGGGCCATCGCGTTTCGAGACCGCGACGCGAGCGGCTCACTACGCGGCCGGGCAGTCGAGCAACGGGTGCTTTGCTCAGGCCAGAGTCGGATTGGCGCGGGCGCGCATCCCGTTCGACTCGTTCAGCGCAGCACCGTTGCTGGCTCGCCGATGCGCTGCACTGGTGCTCACGGATCCAGGCAAGGTGCCCACAAGCACCGCCAGCTACCTGGACACGGTCCGTGGCTCAGTGGGCGGGGACGCTGTTCAGCTGCTCGTGTTCGGCGGCGAGAGCGCCGTCGCAACGGCGGCCATCGACGCCTACCTCGCAGCGGGCGACGGCGAGTCAGAAACCGCAGATGCAGCCGTGGGTCCGTGCGGTGGCACGCCCAATGACGCGCCGGTGCAACTGTTCGAGAGCCCATGGGCGAGCGAGGCAAGCTGGTCGCCCGATTGCCGGCACATCGTCTACAACGGCGGAGGCTCGTTAGGGATATCCGGTCAAGACGGCGCCAACATACGAGGGCTGTTCAGCATGGTCGGTGTCTCACCTGGCAGCCCTTCGTGGTCTCCAGATGGCTCCCGAATCGCCTTCATTGGGTGGACGAGCACCGACCCTTCCGAGGGCACTGATCCTTACCGGAGCCACATCTGGACGGTCAACGCTGACGGATCGAACCCGATCAGATTGACCAGCGGCGCAGTCGAGGACAGTCATCCGACGTGGTCGGCTGACGGTCGCAAGCTGGCCTTCGAACGCCACAGTTGGGAACACAACGAGTGGTTTATCGTCGCCATGGATTCCGACGGGCGTAATCCGGTCGACTTGAACCGGAGATTCGGTGGGGGTACAGCGCCAGCTTGGTCTCCTGACGGCTCCCAGATTGCCTTTAACTGGAGTGGATCGCTGGCAGTCATGGACCCCGATGGATCCGATGCGACGCGGTTGCCTCCCGACGACAATCGCGGAGGCAGACTGCCCATCGACATCAGCAAGCTGTCGTGGTCTCCGGACGGCACTCGTTTGGCACTCAGCCTCTTCGAGACGCGGGACGGTCAGGTCATCGACGGTGAATCGAATATCGCGATCCTCGTTCTCGACACCGGCGAGATTGTGCAGCTCACCAGCATGATCGGCCAAGAGATCAACCCCGATTGGTCACCAGACGGTCAGCGAATCCTCTTCAACACCGCGCAGAACAGTGCCGGACACACTCACGTCTTCGTGGTCGGTGCCGAGTGGCCCGGGGCAAGCTGACACAGCGACCATCGTGAATAAACGCTGCCGCCCCTAGCGTCAGCCATATAGGAACGTCCCGGGGTGATTCACCTACGCTCGCCGAGTTCCCATTCTTCGTGGACGACGCATGCCGAGAGCTTGATTTGCTTGACAGTCACCTTGGCATCCGACCTGTCCAGCGAAACGCGCGCAGCCACAGACTCCCCTTCGAACGAACAGTCAAGCGTCGGGCCGTCCGCCTCAAATGCCGAAAGAGGCAACGACTGCAACGACGCGAAGATCGCGCTTGGTATCTCGACGAGCTGATAGCAGTACGGGATGGACCAGGGACTCGCTGTCGCTCATTGGGCCAGTCGTCGCTCGATGAGATCCACGAAGGCCGGGTTGAGCTCGATGCCAGCCCATCTGCGATCAAGTGCTCGTGCCGCGAGCAGCGTCGTACCGGAACCCGCATACGGATCCAAAACCATGTCACCGGGTTTGCTGGTAATGGTGATGCACTGGGCTGCGAGCGTCAGCGGCATGACGGCTGGGTGATCTTCTACCCCACAGTCGTCGCGCCGCCGTGGCTCGGTGTTGATGTCCCAAACCGTCCTCAGCCGACGGTCGTTCGGTCCGCGGACGGCATCGACGTCATACAAGTAGTCCTTATTCTTCGACAGCAAGAACACAGTCTCGTGAGCCTTCGTCGGGCGGTCCCGGACCGATTCCGGATGGGCATTCGGCTTGTGCCAGATCACCTCAGAGCGCAGCCACCAACCAGCATCTTGAAGCGCGAACGCCAAGCGCCACGGCACACCGATGAGATCCTTCGGCTTGAGACCCTCGGGCGTTGCTGGCCGAACCCGCATCGCACGCGCCCGGTTCTTGCGGTCAGGTGCGCGGTAGCGCCGGTTACCCGAGGTGTAGCTGTCACCAACGTTGAGCCATACGGTGCCGTCGTCGGTCAGCACCCGCCGGATCTTGTCGAACGTCACCACGATACTCTTGACGTAGTCAGCAAGAGCGTCATCACGACCGATCTGGTCGTCGACCTCGTAGTCCCGCAGCGACCAGTACGGCGGCGATGTCACAACGGTCTGGACGCTGCGATCAGGCAGCAGGTCCAAGCCTTCTTCGGCCCGCCCGACGATGAGCACCGGCTCGCCGGACCCGTGGAGCGGATCGGCGCGTGGAAGATCAACACGCAGATGTTCACGCTGTGGCCCGGCGGCTCGGCCCCTCATCACCGCCGACCGTAACCGTTCGGCGCTGCCCTGAGGCGAACCCTCAAGAAGCTCCTGAAACAATCGTTCAGTCATGGCCGACAGGCTACGCAGGCGGTGTGACGGGAATCGAGACCGCCAACCCTGC
>LXNI01000954.1_pt1 | contig 28808 bp, 21 predicted proteins | sample 809091 | NCBI WGS metagenome assembly LXNI01 (sample SAMN04870527, study PRJNA318959) | sponge metagenome | biome: 01000161; feature: marine sponge reef; material: water | host: Sarcotragus foetidus | place: Greece: Milos, Mediterranean Sea | collected 2013-05-29 | depth 5-7 m | reverse complement strand
CTTCCGACTGCCATGATTGACCATGGGTGGCGTGCTCCTTTCTTGGTTGAAATCGGCCCGCTTACCGGGCCGGAGAGCCGCCACCCTACTCCCCAACTTCAACAACCGGCGGGACATCCCCGGGGCAAGGGTGAACACGCTCTTCCCAACTGCGACGGGAGGTGCGCCTTCTCTTGACATCCGACCTCCGGCTGGGATGAGATCCCGCGTCAGGCTGGAGATGGAACGGCGGGGCGCCGTCAGGGTGGTTCCGAGATGCGCTCTGGGTTGGCGAGACGAATCGACTTGGAGGATTTGCTGCTGTGCCTTGGAGTCAGGGGCACGAGAGGAGAGCACTAAGCGAATGAGCAGGAGCAAGCGCATCCTGGTGCTTGGCACTGCAGCTGTGCTGCTGGCAGGGCTGGTCGCCGGACAGGAGTATCCGGAAAGTCTGGGCGAATCACTCGGGGACTGGCCGCTCTGGAGGGCGGCGTCGAAGTCCGTCGAGCCTGACGGCTCAATCAAGTGGTCGCTGCCGGACTTTGGGCAGATCGATCGCGCAACAGCGATCTGGGCGAAGGAGAAGATCGACCAGTTCAAGGACAAGTTCGGTTCCGCCGAATCGCGGGGTCTGGCCGAACTCAGCTACCCGCCGCAGTCGTACTGCTACGTTCCTGACTACGAGCAATTGACGGTGTTGCCTCCGGATCCGGAGATTGGAACGCTGGACGGGACCCTCCTTTTGTCTGAGGTGGCCGTCACCGCGACGGTGTCCGACATCATCCCCGGGTTCTCTGGAGGGGCTGGACCGATGGCGCTCCTGGGGCTGTCGGACGGAGTGCAACTCACCGATCGGTCCCCGATTCCCGACTACGTCCTGATTCCGCTGCGGAGGATGGTGATCGGGGGCATCCCGTTCTGCCACGACCGCGACGAAGGAGTCGACTACGAGCCGCAACTCGGCGACCGTGTTGTCGTGATCGGCTCGTGGCTGAACGGCATCGTCTCCATCGAGAGTCGGGTGACTGGAATGCTCTTCAAGCTTGAGTCCGATGGCCGCCTTGAGCCCGCGTTCGCGAGCGGATCCACGAAGAACCTCGGCACCATCGGTGCGTTGCGGGCCTACATCGACCGCCTGGACTTCGGCGGTTTCCTCGAGGCCACTGCACACTTGGCTCGCCAGAGTCCTGTTTCCAGCGCTCGGCGCGAGTTCGCGCGGACGATGCGATCGTCGGCTGCGGGCCGTGCCGAATGTCCCATCGACGGTCTTTCCGTCACGCGTGACGGCGGGTGGAAGCTCAGCTTTGACTGTCCAGAAGTAGAGCGTTGAGGCGTCGCAGCGCTGCGGCAGCACTTGTGATGCTGTCCGCGCTCAGCATTTCCGGTCTGGTGGAAGCCCAAACGGGCTGCACTCATGCGTCGCTGACGCAGACGAAGGCGTGGCCTCCGACGCCGAACAAGATCGCTATCGACATCTCGAACAGCGATACGAGCCTGCTGGGCCTGAGGCCGAAGAACATCCGCGGCGCGGTGAGCGATTGGAACGACAACACCGCTTGCGCGAATTCTCTGCCGGAGATCACCGCCTGGGACAGCAGTATGAATCCTCTCAGAGGCGATGTGGAGAGGTGGGTCGTCAAGGTCGGCACGTATGAGAGTTTCGATCAAGACGAGGACACCACTCTCCATGGTGCCGCGAAGAGGAGGAACGCCTGCGCAGGTGTTCTTCACGGCACGAAGCGAATTTACATCTACACGAACGCCGAGCCTCCTAGTGGACGGACGTGTCGTTCCTATCGTGAACGCCTCGCACACGAGCTAGGCCACTTGCTGCGACTGGACGACACGACCAACGCGATCTGCCAGCACTCCGTCATGTACACCGGCAGTCTGCCCAGCAACAAGAAGATCACCGCCGAGGTCTGCCGGGACGCGAAGCGGGAGCTTGACCGGGAGGTCGACTGCGAAGAGGATAAGTACGAGGACCATCCGGACTGCCAGGACGATGGCTGCGACGACGGGGAAGAGGAGAGCAGCAACTCGATCTTCGAGGTGGACGAGAACGGGATGCTGGTGTTCGTGGGCGACCGGTCCAGCACGTCCAGCACCTGTCCGGCGCCGACGCCGGTAGATCCGTGCGACGAGAACCCGGACCTGCCGAGTTGCGGCGACGTGTGCGACACGAACCAGGACCTTCCGCAGTGCCAGCCCGACTGCGATATGAACCCGACTGCGGAGGGGTGTCCGGTGGACTGTTCGCGCCAGCCGAGCCATCCGGACTGCGACTGCTCGGTGAACCCGGACGTTCCTTGCCCGGTTGTCGAGACCTGCGACGGCCTCTGGAACGACCACAACGGCAACGGGCGGATCGATCAGGGCGAGTGCACTCCCAACCAGTACTCGCCGATCCCGAACGGAGGGGGCCGACGAACCGGCCGGGTCAGTTCGTCGGCGACGGGTTCAAGCGGCGCCGGGTACGCTCTGGCGCTGGCGAAGCGCTCGAGCGTGGCGCTGACGCTCACCGGGATGACCCGCGACTTCGATTGCCGCGTGGTTCCGGCCGGGGGAACGGATCGGCCCGGAACGCCGCCACCCGATGCCGCCGAGGATGGCACGGCGCCGCCTGATCCGGCGCCTTCGCCGTCGCTGTGCACGACCAACGCGGGCACTCAGGGCGATTCGTGGTCCGGGGCCCTGGATGCCGGGACTCACACGGTTCAGGTCTGGCCGTTCGGCAGTGGCGCGGGGAACTTCACGCTTACGGTCTCGTTCACGGAGCTTGAGGACGGCGCGAAGCCAGCCGTCCCCACGCCTGCGGCGAACCCCGTTCGCACCCTGCCGTTCGAGGATTCCAGGACGGTGGCGGCAGGGGCGGGAGAGCAGTCGTACACCTTCAAGATCCCGTCGACCGGCACGGTGGGCGTGGCTCTCACGAAGCTGAGTACGGACTTCGACTGCTACGTGACGGTCGGGGCGACCAAGAGGCGATGCACCAACCACTCCTCGACCACCGACGACTCGTGGAGTCAAAGCCTGGACGCTGGTGTCTACTCCGTCCAGATTTACGCGTGGAGGAAGGATGCCGGCTCGTACACGGTGAGCGTTACCGGTCCGTCCCAGGCGACGCCGCCCGCGCCTGTGCCTCCTGCAGATCCGGACCCGCCGGCTCCTGACCCTGACCCCGATCCCGAACCGGATCCGACTACCCGGGATCACGTTCAACGCCGCAACGAGGGTCGCCAAGGGGACGCTGCCGACCGTGAGCAGGAGTACGACCTACAACATCACGTACAAGGTGACGGACAGTGCCGGGGCGACGGACTCCGACTCCTTTGCCGCGACGGTCGTGCCGCCGTGAAGGCCGGTGCGGCGATACCGTGCCGATCAGCGAGGTGAAGGGTCGGAACCTGCGGCGGGTCCGCGGGAGTCCGCGTCTGCGCGCGGACTCTTGGAAGACCGGGAGGAAGGGACCGTGAAGGTCCGCAGCGCGCGCTTCGTCATTTCGGCCACGCGTTCGGCCGATCTGCCCCGCGACGGCCGCCCCCAGATCGTCTTCGCCGGGCGGTCGAACGTCGGCAAGTCGAGCCTGATCAACCGGATGCTCGGGCGCAAGGACCTGGCGCGCACGAGTTCGAAGCCCGGACGTACCCGTACCGTCAACTTCTTCCTGATCGACGAGGCGTGGTACGTCGTGGACCTGCCGGGTTACGGCTACGCGCGGGTGTCGAAACGGGAACGGGAGGCGTGGGGGAGGAGCGTGGACCTTTACCTCCGGTCGGCCCCGGACCTGGCCACGGTGGTCCTGCTGGTGGATGGTAAGGTCGCCGGCACACCACTCGACTCCGAAGCGTACGGGTACCTTCGTAGTCTGGAGTTCGATCCCGTTGTTGCGGTCACCAAGATCGACCGCGTAAAACGCGGCGCTCGAGCTCGAACCCTTGCCGAAGTTGCAGAGCTGTTGGGAATGCCGTCCGGGGCGGCACTGTTTCCCGTGTCGTCTCGAACTGGTGAAGGAGTCGCGCGGCTGTTCGGAACGTTGCTGAACCCGGAGTCCAGCCCCGCTGGCACAACAGAAGCCGAGGACTTGAGAAGATGACGACGAACGAAGCCCGGGAAGCGGTGGGAAGCGGGAATGGCGGCGCACGGGCGGCCGCCAGCGCGGAGCTGGCTTTCGACCTGAAGGCGCTGAAGGAGCTGAGTAACCGCGATCTCCTCAAACTGGCGCGCGAGCTGGAGGTCGTGGGGGCCGCCGGCATGGCCAGGCAGGAGTTGAGCTTCAAGATCCTGGAGGCGCAGACGGAGAAGAGCGGGTTGCTCTTCGGCGAGGGCGTGCTCGAGTGCCTGAGCGACGGCTACGGCTTCCTGCGGGCTCCGGAGTACAGCTACCTCCCGGGTCCGGACGACATCTACGTCTCCCGCAGCCAGATCCGGCGGTTCGATCTGCGCACCGGGGATACGGTTTCCGGTCAGGTGCGCCAGCCGATGAACAAGGGCGAGCGGTACCTGGCGCTGATCAAGCTGGAGGCGGTGAACTTCGAGCATCCGGACGCGGTGCGCCAGAAGATCTTCTTCGACAATCTGACGCCTCTGTACCCGGAGGAGCGTCTCCGCCTCGAGGTCGAGGGCGACCTCTCCTCGCGGGTCACGGATCTGGTGGCGCCGATGGGCAAGGGTCAGCGCGCCCTGATCGTGGCGCCGCCGCGCACCGGCAAGACGATGCTGCTGCAGTCGTTGGCGCACTCCGTCGCGACGAATCATCCCGAAGTCGTGCTCGTCGTTCTGCTGATCGACGAGAGGCCCGAAGAAGTGACCGACATGGAGCGTTCGGTCAAGGGCGAGGTCGTGTCGTCCACCTTCGACGAGCCCGCTTCACGCCATACCCAGGTCGCCGAGATGGTGATCGAGAAGGCGAAGCGCCTGGTCGAGTACGGCAAGGACGTCGTCATCCTGCTCGACTCGATCACGCGGTTGGCGCGCGCCTACAACACGGTGCAGCCGCCCTCGGGCAAGGTGCTGTCGGGCGGCATCGACGCGAATGCGTTGCAGCGGCCGAAGCGCTTCTTCGGCGCCGCCCGGAACATCGAGGGCGGCGGCTCGCTGACCATCGTCGCCACCGCGCTGATCGACACCGGCAGCCGGATGGACGACGTGATCTTCGAGGAGTTCAAGGGCACCGGCAACTCGGAGCTGCACCTCGACCGGAAGCTGGTCGACAAGCGGATCTTCCCGGCCATCGACATCGACAAGTCGGGCACCCGCAAGGAGGAGCTGCTGTTGTCGCCGGACGAACTCCAGCGGGTGTGGGTGCTGCGCAAGGTGTTGAACCCGCTGCCGGTCGTCGAGAGCATGGAGGTTCTCCAGGAGCGGCTCAAGAACACGCCCTCGAATGCCGATTTCCTCGCGGCCATGTCCCGAGGCGCGCGAGGAGCCTCGAACTGAGTTCGTCGCCCGCCCCGCCCCGCGTTGCCGTGCTGCCGACCGCGCCGTCCTCGGTGCTGGCCGACTACCACGAACTGTTGAACCTCGCCGGCTACCGCGAAGTCGTCGACCCCTCCGTCGACACGGCGCTCAAGATCAACATCTCCTGGCACTTCTTCTACCCGGGCAGCTCGACGACGCCGTGGCAGCTCGAGGGCGTCGTGCGGGCGATGAAGAGCGACGGCTACGACCCCGATCTGATTCACGGCTGCCACAACCGGACCGTGGTCATCGACGCCCGTCTCGGCGAGCGGGAGAACAAGCAGATCGACGTGATCCGGGCGCATGGCCTGCGCAACGTCCACCTCTACGAGGAGGGCGAGGAGTGGCTGCCGATCCGCGACGCCGTCGGCGATCTGGCGGATCGCTTCCTGTGCCTGAACGACGTCTACCCTCAGGGCTTCCATATCCCGGCTCGCTTCGTGGGCGAGAACATCATCCACCTGCCGACGGTCAAGACCCACGTCTTCACCACGACGACCGGCGCGATGAAGAACGCCTTCGGCGGTCTGCTCAACGAACGGCGCCACTGGACCCATCCGGTGATCCACGAGACCCTGGTCGACCTGCTGATGATCCAGCAGCGCATCCACCGCGGTGTGTTCGCGGCGATGGACGGAACCTTCGCGGGGGACGGGCCCGGCCCGCGCTGCATGATTCCCCGGATCGGCAACGTGATCCTGGCCAGCGCCGATCAGGTCGCCATCGACGCGGTGGCGGCGAAGCTGATGGGCTTCGACCCGCTCTCCATCCGGTACATCCGGCTGGCGCACGATCTCGGGCTGGGCTGCGGCGATCCTCGGGAGATCGAGATCGTCGGTGATCCCGAGGTGGCCGGAAGGAGCTGGGGGTTCGTCGGGCCGTTCCGGAAGATGACGTTCGCGGCGAGAATGCAGCACAAGATCTACTGGGGGCCGTTGCGGCGGCCGGTCGAGTGGTCGTTGCGCACCTTCCTCGCGCCGTGGGCCTATCTGGCGAGCGTCCTCTACCACGACTCGTTCTGGTATCCGTACAAGGCGAAGCGGCAGATGGCCGAGGTCCTGGCGAGTCCCTGGGGCCGGCTGTTCACCGGCTGGGAGCAGGCGAAGGCCGACGCGCGCGGCTATGGCGAGCCCGATGCTCCGCCTGCCGCCGTGTTTCGGACCGGCTGGCGCGCCTTCGTCACCTCGCTCGGCATTCTCTGGACCTGCCTGCGCGAAGCTCCCGAGGTGGCGGTGCGTCTGACCCGGCGCTCGGGCGCGACCGGCGTCCGTGGTTCGGGTTCCTGAGCCGGCGGGTCGTTAGCGATGTCTGAACGCCCGTGGCGGGAACGCGGCGCGGCGTTGTTCGTCACCCTGAGCCTGGCGGCGATGGTCTTCTACGCGGGAACCTTCCATCTCGGCGCCGCCGCGGTAGCCCAGGTTACGGGCGCCGTGCTGCTTCTGGCCTTCGCCTGGGCCGGCCGCGGGTCGTTCCTCGACCCTCTGGCGCTTGGGACGGCCGGAGGCCGCTGGTGGCCGGCGTTGCTCCCGTTGCTGTGGCTGGCCGCGGCCTCGAGCTGGCTCCTGTCTCCGGTGAGCCGCGCCGGCGAGGCGTTCGTGGTCTTCTTGCTGCCCGCGGCCTGGGCGGCCGGTGGGATCGGCCGCCTGCTCGGCTCGGCTGGCGCCACCCGATGGGCACTGGGCGGCTGCGCCGTCGTCGGTGTCGCGGCGTCGGCCTGGGCGCTGGGCCTGCAACCCCTGCATGAACAGGGTCGGGCGGCGATGCCGATCGGCCATCACAACCAGTTGGCGCTGGTCCTCATAGCCCTTCTGCCGCCGGCGGCGCTCGGCGCGTGGCGCCTGTTCGGCTCGGACAGGCCGCGGCTGCGCCAGGGCGCCACGCTCCTTGTCGGTGCGGTCCTGATCTGGACTCTGGCCGCCACGGGTTCCCTGTCGGGTTTGGCCGCGGTGGGTGTCCAGGTCGTGGCGGCGTCGGGGTGGGCGCTGTGGCGGGCCGGGGGCCGCCGATGGCTGGCGCGGTTGGCTCTCTTTCTGGTCGTTGCCAGCGGGCTGACGCTCGCCGCGGGCTGGGCTGGATCGCGGCTCGACGTACCGGGTCCGGTGGAGAGAGTGGGTGCGGTCCTGAGACTTGAGGATCCGTCGCTTCTCGCACGCCGAACGTACGCGACTGCCGCTTTCGAGGGCTTCCTGGAGCGTCCGATCCTGGGCTGGGGTCCGGGCGCGACGAGTTGGACCCTGGCGCGCCACTGGCATCCGGCGCCGGGCGTTCACCCTCCAGGAGAAGTCGTCACGGACGCCCATACTCTGGTGGCCCAGGCGCCGTACGAACTCGGGATCGCCGGCTCCCTGCTCCTGCTGGCCCTTGCGGGGCGTCTTGGACTGGCTCGACTTGCCGAGCTGGTTCGAGCGGCGCGGGAACCGGGTGGCGAAGGCGCCGGGACCGCGGGAGCCGAGGACGCGGCGACGGTGGCCGGTCTGCGTGCGGTACGGGATTCGGAACTTCTGGCGGCGGCGTTGTTGGGTCTGCTGGGGACCCTTGTCTGCATGGCGTTCGGAGTCTTCGCCGTAGTGGCCGCGGTACCGGCGACGCTGATCCTCAATCTGGGCCTGGCGGTGGCGGCGCACGGGTCTGGAGCGGCCCCGGCGCGGGTGCTCGGGGGTGGGGCTCCTGCCTGGTCTCGCGTGGTGTTCTTCTGCTCGCTCGCGGTGGGTCTTGCCTGGTCGCTGGAACGCGCTTGGGCGTCCCGGTCGTACGCTCGCGCGGCAGTTGCCGCCGCCACGGTGGAGGAAGGAACGGACGTTCCCGCCGAAACGGTGACCGCCTTGCGCGCGGCAGCCGGCGCCGACCCCGCCTTTCCGCTCTACCGGGCGCGTCTCGAACCGTGGGCTGCGGCCAGGGCCGCTGACGGACTGGCGCCGTTCTGGTTGCTGGCCGGCATCGTGGAGGATGCTGACACCGATCAGAGGCGAGACGCCCTGGAGCGGGCCTGCGATCTCGATCCGCTGTCGGCGCTTGCGCCCTTCGAACTGATGCGCCTGGAACGCGGGGAGGGGGGTGCGGCGGAGGATCCACGGGTAGCGGCGCGAGCGGCACGGGCGATTCTCGCCGAGCCGCTGCTCCTGGCTGCCGCCGTCTTCGAGGGCGATCCGGATCTGCGCGCCGAGGTCCGTCTCCGGATCCTGGCCTGGCCTGGCCTGCCGCCTGGCTGGCCCGAGTCATTCGAGGACCTGTGGCAGCAGTTGGACTGGTCGAACGGAGCCGAGGGGCCGCCACAGGAGGTGCTCTCCATCGACGCCGACGCTCGGCCGGCGGTGTCCTTCAGCCTGTTCGCTTTCCGTCGGCCGCCGTGGCCCCTCTCGATCGGCGCCGTGCCGCTGCGCCGGCACCGCCTCGACGCGATCATTGCCCACGACCTGCCGGCCGCGACCCGGTTGCCCCAGACCGCGCCGGAACCGTTCTGGAGCTCCCGCTGCGGCTTGGAGTGAACCGAGTCGACCCGGCGGTCAGGCGACACCGGCCGCCCTGGCGTCGAGTGCCATGACTCGATTCCGGCCGGCTCTCTTCGCCGAGTACATCGCGTCGTCGGCCCTGCGGAGCAGGCGCGCGGCGGCGCCTTCCCCGGAGTCGGCCCGCGCGGCCGGAAGGCGAAGGAGGCTGGCGGCGCCGATGGAGCAGGTCAGGCTGACCACCGGCCGGGACACGGCGTCGGCGCCGCCGGGGAACAGAGTCGACGCCACGCCGGCACGCAGGAGCTCGGCTCGCCCGACCGCGTGGTCGATGTCGGTTCCGGGCAGAACCAGCACGAACTCATCGCCGCCGTAGCGCGCGGCGAAGCCGCCCGCGTCGCTGGCGGCGGTCTGGAACAGCGTCGCGACCTGACGCAGGATACGGCTGCCGGCCTGGTGTCCGTGCCGGTCGTTAATCCGCTTGAAGTGGTCGAGGTCGAGGAACAGCAAGCCGACATCGTCGCCTCGCTGCTCGGCGTCTGCTACCGCCGTGGCGAGAGCCTCGTGGAGAGCCCGGCCGTCGAAGAGACCCGTGAGACTGTCCCGACCCTGGGCCGACTGTTCGGGACGACTGGGGACCACCCTCCGCAGGGCTGCCGCTGCCTGAGTCGCCAGTTTTCGAGTCGAGCCGTTCGTGCCGCTTGCCACTGCGTTACCAGGTTTCGACCCAGGGCCGGAGAACGACCTCGAAGGCCCATGTGGACCGATGTTGCCGGTGCAGTTGCAGGTACAGATCGGCGATCCGGTCGGGGTCGGCCATGTTGTCGTCCACGGTCGTGCCGGCGAGGCGATGCCGGCGGCTTCCATCCTTCTGCGTCCAGCCGATGGCCGCGTCGATCGGTACGTGGGCGACGTGGATGCCGTTGGGGCCGAGCTCGCGGGCCATGCTCTGCGCCAGGCCTGCCTTCGCGTGACACGCCATGGCGAATGCGCCGCTCCTGGCGAATCCCTTGAGTGCGCCGCTGGCGTTGGTGAACACGATCGAGCCGCGATGGCCATCCTGGTGAAGGGGGCCTTCGAGCATTCGGCGAGCCGCCTCCTGTCCCACCAAGAAGGCGCTGTAGGCGGAGTTGTCCAGCACCTGGCGGGCCAGCCGATGATCGGCTTCGGTGATGTCCTTGCGGAAGATCTCGGCCATCCGGCCGTCGATGTTGTGGATGACGAGCCTTGGATCGCCGAGGTCACTCGCCACCACCTCGAACAGGGCGGCGACGGCATCAGGGTCGCTGGCGTCGCAACCGTAGCGGCGCACACCGTGGTCGCGTTCGAGATCCAGCAGCGCGGACTTCTCCGGAGTGCGGGCGGCCACCGCGACTCGCATGCCCTGTGCGGAGAAGAGCCGCGCGCAACTCGCGCTGATGCCGGGGCCGCTGCCGACGATAAGGGCGACTTCCGGAGCCGCGCTACCCGGCATCGGTCAGCCGCTCCAGGCGCGCGGGAACGCTCTTGTGCCACGGTGTGCCGGCGATAGGGTCGCGGTCCATGGCGGACGTCAGTTCGTTGGGCGCTATTCCGTCGAGCGTTCGTTCTCCCAGTTCGTCGGGGTAGTCAACCCCGAGGCCGTTCGGAAGCGAGATGTGCCCGTCCTGCATCCGGTCGCTGATCATCGTCAGAACCTCGGCGGCTCCCTGCGCGGTCACCAGGCGGGCGCGGTCCCCGTCCGAGAGTTCGAGTGCCGCGGCGTCGTTCGGCGACAGGGCCAGTGCGTCCTCAAACGCCTTCCGTCGCCAGTTCGGATCGCGGTAGATCGTGTTGGCGGTGAACGAGCGGCGCTCGCCGGCCGAGAGGACGAACGGGAAGGACTTGCTGGTGATCGCCGGGCCGTGGCTTTCGCTGAGAGCCTCGATCGCATCGAGCAGATCGGGAACGGCGAGTTGGAGGCGGCCGTTGGCGGTCTGGACGCGCTTCCAACTGACCTCGGGCGGATCGATGGAGAACACCAGGCCCGTCGGGCTGTCCACGATCGCGTCGAACAGCGCATCGCCGAGTTCGGAGTCGTCGCCTTCGATGCCGGCGCGCCGGATCGACTCGCCGAACCGCGCGGCGCAGATCTGCGCCGCGCTCCAGAGGGCGGCGCCGGACTCGGCGCCGGGTGGCAGCGTCTCGCCGAGGGTCCGGTAGAGGAGGGCCGGCGCGACTCCCGCGAGGCGGGGGTCGTTCCGGATCGCCGCCTTGAAGGCGCTTGTGAAACGGGGCCTGCCGCCTTCCCGCAGGGCGTTGCGGAGTTCCTCGACTCTCTCGGTTGGCAGACCGCCGAGGGCTTCCGTAAGACGGCAGTGGATCTCCGGTTCGGGCAGGGGCCCGGCCTTGTCCGTTGTCGGAGGCGGCAGCAGCGGCCGCCGCAGGAAGAAGGCGTTCTCCGGGAACTCGAAGTTGAAGAACACCGCCTCCGCCTTCTCGTACTGCGTCGTCGCCGGCAGCACGTAGTCGGCCAGTCGAGCCGTTTCGGTCATCGCGACATCGATGACGACGACGCACTCGAGGGCCTCGACGGCGGTCCGCATCTTCCGGCTTTCGGCGAGCGAGTGAACCGGGTTCGCGCTTTCGATGAGCATCGCCCGGTACCGGTTCGGATGGTCGGAGAGGACCTCGTCCGCGATCAGGTTGCAGGGCACGAGCCCGGCGATCACGGGAGCGCCGGTGACCGGGGTCTCGCGCGGACCCGCGGACCGCGCGGCGGTGATCGGCACGAGCGAGGTCGAGACGTTGTGGGCGCCCAGCTTTCCGAAGTTACCGGTCAGCATCCAGACCAGACGCTGCAGGTAGCTTACGAGGGTCGAGTTCCGGTTCATTTGTACGCCGAGGTCCTCGAACACGGCGACGCTCGACGCCGCGGCTATCCGGCGGGCGGCGGCGCGGACCTGGTCCTCGGGGACTTCGCACACCGCGCAGGCGGCCTGGACGTCGATCTCTTCGAGATGCGGGCGTACCTGCTCGAAACCGTCGGTGTGCCGGGCAATGAACCCGGCGTCCGTGAGGTTCTCCTCAAGCAGTACGCCGAGCATCGCCGCCAGCAGCCAGGCGTCCGTGCCGGGCTTGACCTGGAGGAAGATGTCGGCCAGGTCGGCGGTCTCGGAGCGGCGGACGTCGATCACGATCAGGCAGCGTTCGGGGTCCTTCGCGATCTCGCGCAGCGTGACCCGTGCGCGGGGGATGCCGTGCGACTGCCAGGGGTTCTTGCCGAGGAACACTCCCACCTCGCAGTGGTGGAAGTCGCCGCGCGAGGGGGCGCCGACCATCTGCTGGGCGACCCACATCTCGCCGGTCTTCTCCTGCGCGAGCGCGTTGGAACGGAAGACCGAGCCCAGAGTCCGGAGCGTGGATCGGGCGTAGAAGCCGGGCAGGTGGTTTCCCTGGCCGCCGCCGCCGTAGTAGAAGATCGACTCGCCGCCGAACCGGTCCCGCACGTCCGACAGGCGCGCCGCCACCTCGCGGATCGCGGTGTCCCAATCGATCTCCTCGAAGCTGCCGTCGGGCCGCCGCCGCATCGGCGACAGGAGGCGGTCCCGGCTGTTCTGGTAGTGGTTCAGGCGTCCGGCCTTCTGGCAGACGTAACCCCTGGAGACGGGGTTGGCCCGGTCCCCGCGGATGCGGGCGAACTGCCGTCCGTCCTCGCCGCCCAACTGGACCTGGATGCCGCAGTTGCTCTCGCAGAGGATGCACGCGGTCGGCTCCCACGGAGGGGTTTCCGGCGACGGGGAATGGGACTCTCTTGCTGGGGGGGTCATGCTGGCTCCCGAACTGGGCAATGGACGCCTCGACGCGCGCAGTGCGTGGCGCCACTGGGTGCGCCGGCCTTCCGGCCGGCATCTGAACGCCTCGACGCGCGCGGCGTCGGCGATGAGCTTATGCCCTTCGTGTCTTTCCTGCCGCTTCCTGCGGAAGCGCTTTCCCCGGCTCGTGGCTGGTACCGTGCGGGAGAGGTGACTCGCGTTCCCCCGCTCCGGAAGTCCTTGGGCCAGCACCATCTTCGGCATCCGGGATCCGCGACTCCCGCTGTCGACTTCCTGGACATCGCCGGTCGCAGCGTCGTCGAGATCGGCCCGGGCGGCGGCGTGCTGACCCGCCTGCTCCTGGAGCGCGGCGCGAGCCGCGTGATCGCCTGCGAACTCGACCTGTTGTGGACGTTTGCGCTGCGCCGGCGCATCGCGGATCCGCGCCTGATCCTGGTTGCCGGCGACGGCTGCGATCTCCGCTACGAGAAAGCGCCCGCTTCGACCCGGATCGCCGGCAACCTGCCGTACAACGTGGCGACCCGGATCGTTCTCGCCGTCCTCGAGCGGGCGCCGGTTGGCGCCCGGGCGGCGTTCCTGGTGCAGCGCGAGGTCGCGAACCGGCTGGCCGCGGCACCGGGCGACGCCGACTACGGAGGACTGAGCGTTCTCGCCTCCGCGCGGGCGATCGTGCGCCGGCTGTCGGTTGTTCCGCCGGGCAGCTTCGTGCCGTCGCCGGCTGTGACCAGCGCCTTCGTGGGGCTGGAGCGCGCGGCTGCGCCGGTCGGCGAGGCCGAGTGGCCCGCGTTCACTGACTTCGTGCGCACCGCGTTCAGCCAGCGGCGCAAGACCCTCGTCAACAACTTCCGGCCGAGCGTGGGTCGGCCGGTGGCCGAAGCGGCGCTCGCGGCACTGGACCTGCCGCCCAGGGTGCGGGCCGAGAGCCTGGGCCTTGCCGAATTCGTCGGGCTGTTTCGAGCGATGATGAACGAGTAGGTCGAAAGGCGGTCGGAAAGCACGAAGTCCACCGCCTCGTTGCCCGGCGGGAAACGGCGAATCTCCTCAAGGGTCCGAAGTTCGCGGGTCTGGAGAGTCAAGATCATCCTCCGATGATCCCCGATCCCACCCGGCTCACGCTCACCTCTCGCTGGATCCACGCTCACCGTTTACGCTCACTTCTCGCTGGACAGCGTGATCTCGCACGCGGTGAGCGGTTACGGTTCCCTGACGAAGGCGTCGGACGTGGCGGTAGTCGTGGACGACGACGAGGTTCCGGAGACGCCCGGAGTAGACGCGAACCCCCTTAGCGTGCATCTGGAGGAAGGCGGTCAGGCGAAGACCTACATGCTGGTTCTACGGACGAAGCCCGGTGGTACGGTGACGGTGACGCCCGTTGCGCGGGATACGGGCGCGGTGAAGGTGTCGGGCGTCGTGACCTGGGGCGCCGACAACTGGGAGTCGGCGAGGACGGTAACCGTTACGCCCCGGGACGATTCGGACACGAACAACGAAGCGGTCGCGATCACCCACACCGTGACGGGGTACGGGAACGCAACCAGCGGTCCGACCGTGATGGCGACCGTGTCGGACGACGACCCGCCAACACCACCAGCACCTCCAGGTGGCGGCGGTCCGCCTCCTCCAGGTGGCGGCGACCCGCCGCCTCCTCCTCCACCTCCTCCAGGTGGTGGCGGTCCGCCACCACCGCCGCCGCCCCCCGGTGGCGACGGCAAGACGTCGCGGTCGGCTTCGCCGTCCCACGCCTGGGGGGCTCCCGGCTTCTACGAGGTGGCGCTTGTGGTGGGCGACGGCAGCCGCGAGTCGGAAGTCACGCGGACGTTCCTGGTCGAGGCCGGTGTTCCGGCCGGAACCTGTGAGGCGAACGAGGCGGCGCGCTGCCTTCTGGATTCGCGCTTCGAGGTCACGCTTGAACGGCAAGGCGGAGCGGGCGAGCTGGTGAACGGGTCGGTTGTTCCGGTCGGCACGGACGGTTCGGGCCTGTTCACCTTCTTCGACCCGGAGAACTGGGAGATCCTGGTGAAAGTGCTGGACGGTCGCGGGCCGACGGGGCACTACTGGGTGTTCGCGGCGGCAACGACGGATCTGGGCTTCGTCGTCCGGGTAAGGGACACGGCGACCGGCAGAACGCGGGAGTACGAGAACGAGCACGGCAACGCGGCGTCGGCGGTCGCCGACACGAAGGCCTTCGCGTGTTCCGAGGGCCAGGCTCGGTGAGCCGCCAGTGAGTGTTTTGCAATAGAGAGATGAGCGTGGAGCGGCGACGGTAGAGAGGCTTCGATCCCGGTTCGGTTCAGGGTCCAACCCGTCTCTCCAGTTTCGTCCCCGCTTCGGGTCGCGTATCGCGCTCCCGCCCCGGCACGCCCTCAGCGGTCCGCCAGTTTCAACCGTCGGCGCTCCAGCAACAGGTCGAGAGCCTTCCGCCGTCCTGTAACCTGTACCGCGAGCAACCGGAGAGTTTCCCGCCATGATGACCACCGTACCCGTTTGCATCATCGGCGCCGGACCGATCGGCATGACCGGCGCGCTGCTTCTGTCGCGTTTCGGCGTACCAACGCTCCTCGTGGAGCGGCGCAGCGAACTGAACACGCACCCGCGCTCGCGGTTCGTCGACACGAACACGATGGAGCTGCTCCGGGAGTTCGGCCTGGAGAAGCAGGTCGAGGTCACCGGGCTGGGGCCGGACTGGACGGAGTACAACCGCTGGTGCGACGGTCTGACGAAGACCGAGTACGCCCGCATCCCGAGCCCGACCTTCCACACCGTGCCGCGGGACACGAGCCCGTGCCTGCCGGTCATGACGGCCCAGGACCTGGTCGAGAACGAGCTGCTCGCGGCGATCCGGGAGCAGCCGAACATCGACGTCCGCTTCCACACGGAGGCGTCGGACCTGGAGCAGGACGAGGCGGGGACCCGGCTGAAGCTCCAGAACCGGCAAACGGGCGTCGAGGAAGAGGTCGCGGCGCAGTACACGATCGGTTCGGACGGTCCCGGCAGCTCGACGCGGGCCGTCATCGGCAGTGAACTCGAAACGGATCCGCGGCCGGTCAACTCGCAGGACGTCATCTTCCACGCGGACCTCTCGAAGTACGTCGAGGGGCGCAAGGGCGCGCTGCTCTACAACACGCCGCCGACCGGCGGCATGGTCGTCTTCCAGCCTCTCGACGGCATCCGGCGCTGGCGCTGCCAGATCACCGTGCCGACGCCCGACCTCATCTCCGAGGAGGAGGCGGCGGAGCGGATTCGGAACGCGCTCGGCACGGAAGACGAGATCGCGCTGAGGTTCGTCAGCATGTCCATGTGGCAGCCGACGCCGGGATGCACCACCCGCTTTTCCTCGGGCCGCGTCTTCCTGGCGGGCGACGCCGCGCACGTTTCCATCCCCACGGGCGGCATGGGCAACAATTCCGGGTTCAGCGGCATCCGCAACCTCGCCTGGAAGCTCGCCTTCGTCCTGCGCGGGATCTCGCCGCCGGAGATCCTCGCGACCTACGAAGAGGAGCACCGGCCCCTCGCGCAGGACCGCATCGATGGCGGCGTCCGCATCTACGAAGCGATGGGCGCCCTGATGATGGGGTTCCTCAGCGGGCAGGACATCAGCGCGGCGGTCGACGCGACGAGGCTTTACGGGAACTACGACGGCCTGCTGCTCGGCTTCGAGCTGAAGTCGGATCTGCTCGCGGTCGACGCCGACGATCCGCCCCCCGTGGACGATCCGGTGATCGACTTCGTGCCCGTGGTGCGCTCCGGTCGGCGCGCCCCGCACATCTGGCTGGACGACGCCCGGACGACCTCCGTTCTCGACGCCTTCGGGATCGATTACAAGGTTCTCCTGGGCGCCGCCGTCGACGGCCGGCGCTGGGCGGGCTGCGTGGAGCAGCTCTCGGCGGGCGGCTTCCCCATCTCCGCGAAGACCATGCCGCGCCTGGACGACGACGCGCTCTACGCGAACGAGGGCGTCGTGATCGTCCGCCCGGACGGCATCGTTGCCGACCACTGGCGAGACGCCGAGGTAGCGGCCGGGGAAGAAGGGCGCCGTCTTTGCCGTCTGCTGCCCCGCAGCGGCCCGCGCAACCGGGAGTAGCGCGCAAGCGGGAGCAGTCGGCCGGGTCAACCGTCCCGCGCATCAGGGCCTCGTCATCCCGGCGCGGACGTTCCCGAACGCCGGGCGCTCAGACGCGTCGGCTAGGCCCCGCCCAGTGCGGACTACGAGGCCGGCTTCGAGGTGTGGCCGGTCTCCAGTTCGATGCCGGGGCCGCCGGTCACCGCCGCCGTCGCCTGCCGATAGACCGTCGGCTCCGGCCACGTTCCTCTGACCGGAAACTGATGCCTCTGACCGAAAACTGATGGCGCGCGATGTGGTACCGGAGAACGGATCCATCCGCTACAGTTCGCCGCGCTGTTCGTTTCTTGTCCTGGACGTGCCGACGGTCACGGCTTCGTCCGAAACAGAGGAGAGTTGAAGACATGTTCCCGTTTCTCGACGCCGTCTGGCGGCGCTGCCGACCGCTGACCCGCGCGGCATGCCCCGCCCTCGCCGGCTTCCTTGCTCTCCTGCCCGCGGCGGGCGTCAACGCGCAGAATCCCCCGGTCATGGTGACGCTGGGGCAGCCCGACAACGACACGATCCAGGCAAGGGAGGCAGGCGCCACCATGAGCCTGTCCCGGGACTCGACTCCCGAACGTCTCCATCACATGGTCGTCCATCTTGACGTGAGCGGAACCGCCGCTCAGGGCAGGGACTACGAACTGCTGGCGACCGACCTCTCGGGCAGATGGTACAGCCTGACCCGGCCCCATCAGGTGCTCATGGTTCCGGCCCAGGAGGACTACAGCCTGCACGTGCACCCCCTTTCCGGCGGGGCTGGAACCGTGACCATCGACATCAGCCAAGTGGTCGTCGTGCCAGAGAGCAGCGGCGTCGCGGCCTGGACCGGCGCCCCGGTGACGATCACGATCGGGAGCGGCGGCGGCGGTGGCCCTGGCGGCGGCGGCGATGACGGAGGTGGTAATGGCGACGACGATGGCGGCACTGGCGGCGGCGGCACTGGCGGCGGCGGCACTGGCGGCGGCGGCGACGATGATGGCGGCCCTGGCGACGACGACGACGGCAACGGCGACGACGACCCTGACGAAGACGGCGCCGAGCGCCTCGTCGCGCCGTACTGGCACGGCACGGGCGGCTTCACGGTCCGGCCGACCGACGGCCTGTCCGCGACGGTCCGGGTGACCTGCGGGCGCCGCAGCTACTCGAACCGGGAGTTCGCCGGAGAGGATGGGCTGATCGTCCGCCTCGTGCGTCTGTCCGCCTGTCTCGACGACGACGGCCGCCCCCTGCAGGGCGAGATGACGTTCGAGGGCGCCGAACAGGGCGGCTGGTACTGGGTCGACGGCCTCCGCAACGTCGCGGTGGCGCCCCTGGTCCGCGAATCTTCCCTGAACGGCTCGATACGGCCGCCGATTCCCGCGGGCGTGACCGCGCGACCAGTCGGCGATCAGGCGTTCTTCCGATCGGTCCGCGGGACCCTGTTCGGAACGCTGATCGTGCATGACCACACCGGCTTCATGGCAGTCATTCCGCACCTCGAGGACCTGGAAGGCGCGGGCGAGCACATGGCCTCCTACTGGGCGGGCAGCGGCGGAATCGTTGGCAGGCCCCTGAACAGGCGGTCGGCAACGGTCCGACTGTCGTGCCTGGGAATGGACAGCCCAAACAGCTACACGTTCCACGCCAACGAAGACGGGCTCGTCGTCGAGCTGCTGGCGGACGGTTGCTACGACGCGGACGACGAACCGGTCGCCGGACGGCTGGAGGTGGACGGCCTCGAGGACGGTGCCTGGTACTGGATCAACGGCGGCCGCCGGTACACGGGACCCCCGACGAAAGAAACCGGCCCCAACGCGATGGCGACGGCCGCGCCGCTGGTCCGTCGAGACGCGGCGCCCGAGACGTTGACCGTGCCGGTCATCCCTCCCGGCCCTCGCGCTGCCGAGGGCGATCGGGGCACCCTGTTCCTCCAGGGCCGTCTGATGGGAGTTGTGCCGCGGGTTCGTCGCTGGTGACGACGTCCGGCCGCCAGTCGGCGATCTCCACCTTCCCCGGTCGCGTCTTCGGGTAGGGATGAACCGGGCCCCGAACGCATTCTTCGGCGGCCTCGACGGTCCACGAGCCAGCCCGCCCGGGCTCAGTTGATGATTCTGCATATCCCCATATGTTGTTTATCGGCTACAATCGTGTGCCCGTGCATGTTCCCTCCATGGCTGGTGGTCGAGGGCGCCGGTGATCCGCTCGGATGATGGCGCCCGGCGGTTCGGTCTGGGCGGGCTGCCGACGGGCAAGAGTGTCGAACTGTTCGGGCTCCTCCTGCTCGCCCTGGGCGCGCTGCTGCTGCTCAGCCTGTTGAGCTACCACCCGAGCGACCCCAGCTTTCTTCGCAGCGGCGCCGACTCCGGCGAGACGAGCAATCTGATCGGCCCGATCGGCGCCCAGGTCGCGGCCGGCGGCTACGGGGTGCTGGGACTTGCGGTCGTGGCGGTCGCGTTGGCGGTTCTGGCTTTGGGTTACCGGCTCGTCCGTGCGCGCGGCGGTCTTCCGTCGCTGCTCCAGGGGGCCGGCATTGTCGTCGCGCTGGTCGCCTTGCCAACCCTGATCGATCTCGCTGTCGGGGAGGTGCAGATCCGCGGTGAGCCGCTGATTGCCGGCGGTCTCGTGGGCGCCGCGATCTCCGGCGGCGTTCAGAGCCAACTGGGAGTGATCGGCGCCACGGTGATCGCCCTGTTCGGATTCGTATTCGGCGTCGCCTTGACCATGCGAGGCAGCCTTGAGGAGTGGCTGGTCGGGACGTTGAGCCGACTGAAGGAATTCGTTGTTCTCCTCAGAGGGAAACTGACGCGCGGGCCCAGGACCGCCAAGGCGAAGAAGCCCGGGCGGACGAAGAAGACGGCCGTCGCCGCTGACTCGCCGCTTCGGGAACTCCCGCTCCGCAGGCCGGCGCCCGGGAAGCAGATCGAGGCGGTGGCGGTGAAGTCCGGTCGGCCGGCGGCGTCGGCTCCTCCCGTGGCGGTTGCGAAGGTGAACTCGCCGGTTTCCCCGACAGGCAACGGGGCGAGCGCGGAAACGGCCGGGAGTCCGGAGTTGCCGCCGATCGATCTGCTGTACTGCGAAGAGGTCAACTCGGAAGTCGATGAAGACGAAGTCCGCGAGCTTGGCGAACTGATCTGCGCTCGTTGTGCGGAGTTCGGTGTCGAGGGAACGGTCGAGGGGATCAGTCCCGGTCCGGTGATCACGGTCTTCGAGTTCCAGCCGGCGCCGGGCGTCAAGGTCGCCCAGATCGTCAATCTGCAGGACGATCTGGCCCTCTCGCTGAAGGCGGAAGCGATCCGGATCGATCGCATGCCCGGCCGCTCCACGCTCGGTATCGAAGTACCGAACAAGCGGCGAACGGTCATCCCGCTGGGGCGCCTTGTGGACGCTCCCGACTTCCGGGAGAGTGAGTCGCCGCTGACGATGGCCCTGGGTCGGACCCTGCGTGGCGAGCCGTACTACGCGGATCTGACGAAGATGCCGCACCTGCTGGTCGCGGGCGCTACCGGCGCCGGCAAGAGCGTCGGCCTGCAGGGAATGCTGACTTCGATTCTGTACAAGGCGCGAAGCGATGAGGTCCAGTTCATCCTGATCGATCCGAAGCGGATCGAACTGGGGGTCTACGCCGACATTCCGCACCTCAAGACCGCTGTCGTCGTGGAGCCCAAGCAGGCCGCGAACGCGCTTCGGTGGGCGGTGGCGGAGATGGAGCGGCGCTACCGGCTGCTGGCGGAGGTGCACGTCCGATCGATCGCTTTCTACAACCAGGCGATCGCGGATCCGGAAGTGGCCCGGCGCCTGCGTCTCCGCGATGAAGACGCGGACGAACCTGTCGAGCCGCGCGAGTTCGAGCCGCTTCCGTACTACGTGATCGTGATCGACGAACTGGCCGACCTGATGATGGTCGCTTCGTCCGAGGTCGAGACCTCGATCGCGCGGCTTGCCCAGATGGCTCGGGCCGTAGGTATCCACCTGATCGTCGCCACCCAGCGTCCGTCGGTGGACGTGCTGACCGGAACGATCAAGGCGAACTTCCCGTGCCGGCTCTCGTACGCCGCCGCCACGCGACACGACTCGCGCACGATCCTCGATCAGGTCGGAGCGGAGAAGCTGCTTGGCAAGGGCGACATGCTGTTCATGCCGCCCGGCAGTGGCCGCACGATCCGACTGCACGGCGCCTACGTCACCGAGCAGGAGACCGCGGCGCTGGTTCGCTGGCTCAAGCGCCAGGGTCAGCCCAATCTGGATCCGGCGGTGCTGGCGCCGCCGGCGGAAGACCGGGCGGCTGCGAATGGTGGGCACGGCGGCGGAGACGCGCTCTACGACGAGGCGGCGCGACTGGTCGTCTCGGAACGGATGGGTTCGGCGAGTTTCCTGCAACGTCGCATGAGGGTCGGTTTCTCCCGTGCCTCCCGCCTGGTCGACCTGATGGAACAGGACGGAATCCTGGGGCCGGCGCAGGGCAGCAAGCCGCGCGACGTTCTCGTGCCGCCTGACTTCTTCGACGAGATCGAGCAGTCGCAGATCGCCTTCAAGTAGAAGCGCTGCCCGCCGGGAGCGGGACCGCTATAGCCGGCGGGTCGCGTAGTCTCCCGGGCATCATGGCAGTGCCGCGAACACTCAACCGCGTCGCGTTCTTCGGCACGCCCGAGTTCGCGGTTCCGGCTCTTTGTGCCCTGGAGGCGGCTGGCCGGCGACCGGTCGTCGTGGTCAGCCAGCCGGCGCGCCGGGCGGGTCGCGGCGGCCGTCTGTCGCAACCGCCCGTGGCTCGCTGGGCGATCGACCGGGGCGTCGATCTGCTACAGCCCGCGGGCGTTCGCGGCGCGGACTTTCTCGGCCGGCTGCGCAACCTGGACCTGGACCTTGCCGTGGTAGCGGCGTACGGCCGCATCTTTCCGCGCGCCCTGCTCGAACTGCCGGCAGGCGGCTGTGTGAACATTCATGCGTCCCTGCTACCGGCGTGGCGCGGCGCTTCGCCGATTCAGGCGGCGATAGCGGCCGGAGAGGGGACGACCGGTGTGACGACGATGGTCATGGAGGAAGGTCTGGACAGCGGGCCGATCCTGCTTCAGGAAGAGGTCTCGATCGGCGAGGACGAAACCGCCGGCGAGCTGTCACCGCGATTGGCGGTGACCGGCGCGGCGCTTCTCCTCCGCACGCTCGAGGCGCTTGAAACAGGAGCAGTCGAGCCCCGGGCGCAGTGCGACGCGGCGGCGACCCATGCTCCGATGCTGCGTTCAGAGGACGGCATCGTGGACTGGAGCGGGCAGGCTGGAGAGATCGCCGGGCGGGTACGGGCCTACGAGCCATGGCCCGGATCGCGAAGCAGGCTTCGCGGTGAGGCGGTACGGATCGTCGCGTCGCGGGCGTTGGCCTCGTTTGACCCAGTCGAGGTACGGGGCGATCTCGATCGTCCGGGGGCGTTCCTCGGCTGCCGCAAAGTCGAGGGACTCGGACGGTTGCCGGTGGTCCGTTGCGGCGGCTCGTCCGCGCTGGCGCTCTGTCGGGTGCAGCGACCGGGTGGCCGGCAGATCAGCGGTCTCGATCTGATCAACGGACTGCGACTCGCCGTGGGCGAGCGCTTCGGTACGGCGGAGTGAGTCGCCGGCGGGCCATCCGGAATCTGGAACCCCGCGGTGGCTGGCGCCGGCGGGATACGGCGATGACGGCGCACGCCAAGGTGCGGGAATCGGCGGCCTTCGTGCTCGAGCGGACTCTGGATTCGCGCGCCCCTGTGTCGACGTTCCTCGACGGCGCCCTGGAGCGCTGCGACCCGCGCGACCACGGGCTGCTGCGGGAACTCGTGTTGGGCACGCTGCGCTGGCTCCGGTTCATCGACCATGTGCTGGTCGCCGCTTCGCGGAGACCGCTGGACCGCATTCAGCGGGCCCTGCTGGCGCCGCTCCGGATCGGCGCCTATCAACTCTTCTTTCTGGACCGCGTGCCGGCCCACGCCGCGGTCAACGAGGCGGTTGAACAGGCGGGAAGCCGCACCCACGCGGGTGGCGCCAGCTTCGTCAATGGCGTGCTTCGACGGATTGCCCGGTCACCCCGCCGCGACGACTGGCCGGTCGATGGCGCCGACCGGACGAGGCGGTTGGGAATCCACTACTCCCACCCGGACCTGCTGGTCGAGCGTTGGCTGGAGGTGTACGGCGAGGAGCGGACGATCGCCCTGCTTGCCGCCAACAACCGTCCGAAGCCGCTGCACCTGCTGGCATTTCGGGATCGAGGTGGCCGCGCTCCGCTGGCGGAGCTGTTGATCGACGACGATGTCGGAGTGGAGCCCTCGGTCCTGGCGCCGCACTGCGTGACGGTCCGGTGGGGGAATCCGCTGACGTCGGATGCCTATCGACAGGGCAGCTTCTACGTACAGGACGAGGCAAGTCAACTGGCCGCTCTCGTGCCGCCGCCGGCGCCCGGAGAGAGGGTGTTGGACGTGGCCGCGGCGCCGGGGGGCAAGACGTTCGCTCTACTGGCAGAGCAGCCGGAAGTGCGCAGCCTGGCCGCCGACCGGTCCCTGCGGCGGCTGGTCACGATGCGGCGGAACGCCGACCGCCTCCGCATTCGGCCCCTGCTCCTGGCCGCGGACGGCGTGGCTCTCCCCTTCGGCGCCGTCTTCGACCGGGTCGTCGTCGACCTGCCGTGCAGTGGCACCGGCACGTTGCGCAAGCATCCGGAACTGAAATGGAGGATCAGCGCCGGCGAGATCGAACGGCTCGCGGCGGAGGGGTTGGCCATGGTCAAGGGCGCGGCTGAGTGCGTTCGTCCAGGGGGCCTGCTGGTGGTCATCACCTGTTCGATCGAGCCGGAGGAGAACGAGGCCGTGGCCGCGGCCTTCCTGGAGTCCCGGACCGGTTTTGGCCGCCGGGACCTCGCGAACGATCTTCGGCGACCCGCGGTGGGGCACGTCGTGGGACCCGGCGTATGGCGTCTCCTGCCGGCTGACGACCACGACGGCTTCACGGTGCAGGTGCTCGAGCGGACGGGCGACTGAAGACCTGGCGCTACCTGGCACTTGATCCGGGAGGCGGCGTACTGGACGGGCGGCACGAGTGACGGCAACCGCAAGTCCAAGCCGCCGTTGACAAAGAGGCCCGTTCTGGCCTAGATTTGTCCGGTGTTAGGGAGTCTTGCGAAAAACTCCTGAGCGTATCGGAAGTCGAGTCCGAATGCGAGATTCCCAGTGCCGCCAGATCACGTTCCGTGTCCGGCCCAGTACAGGATGAAGGCTGAAGGGCCGATTCACCCAGCCGAAGGGTTGGGTTCACATCAAAGACTCCAAGGAGCACACTAGATGGCCGGAAAGGCAGACATCGTAGAAGCCGTCGCCGATGGCGCGGGTTTGAGCAAGAAGCAGGCGGCGGACGCCGTCCAGTCACTGATCGACAGCATTTCAGCGCACCTGCAGAGCGGTGATCGTGTGCAACTGCCCGGCCTCGGGAGCTTCTCGGTCTCGCACCGGGCCGGCCGGATGGGCCGCAACCCGAAGACCGGCGAGTCGATCCAGATCGCTGCGAGCAACGGCGTCCGTTTCAAGGTCAGCCGCCCCCTCAAGGACGCCCTTAACTGAGCGCTTGTCTTCGGCGCGGCGGCCGAATGGCCGCCAAGGCGAAGACAAGCGCGTGACCCCGTGCGGCCAATGGCCGCACGGGTACTTAGGGGAAACCAGGTGCGCCGTCCTGCTGGCCGGCGCACCTGAATTGCTGTCAGCGCACCAGGGCGTAGAGCCCCGCGAGACGGGTCGGCTTAACACCGGCCGCGAACAACAGCCAGATCAGCCAATTCGTCGCCACCGTCCGAACGACCCCTCGTTCGATGAAACGGCGTGACGAAGTGGTGGCGCGTTCGGAGATGATCGAGATCGATCCTTGCCGGCGAAGACGGCGGATGAAGTCCAGGTCCTCGAGGATCGGAAGGTCGGCGAAACCGCCGCTGCCGGTATAGGCCGCGGCGGTGGCGAACTGCGCCTGATCGCCGAGCGGCGCCCTCAGTCTCCTGGTGCGCAGGTCGACGAGGCCGCGGCCCAGACGCAGGAGAGGCGGCGCCGGTTCGAAGTCGACCAGAAAGCCGCCGCCGACCGCGTTGCCCGCCAGCGCTCGTTCGATTGCGGTTCGAGCGGATACGGGGAGGCGTGTGTCGGCGTGCAGAAACAGCAACACGTCGGTTCCGGCGTCGAGCGCCAGCGCGGCGCCGGTACGCAGTTGCAGCCCGCGCCCGGGTCGGGGCGCCGTCGCCACCTTCGCGCCGGCTTGCCGCGCCAGGTCCACCGTGCGGTCCCGGCTGCCTCCGTCGACGACGATCAGATCGTCGCAGTGGTGGCGGGCGACGCCGACCGCGGTCTGCACCGTGGCCTCTTCCTCGAGCACAGGCATGACAATGGTGAGGTGCATCCCGGGCTGCTAGGTTAGCGAGCGACGCGGAGGGCGCCGGACGCGCCCCGGATCGTTGGCATGAGCGCCGAACCCTTCAGCCACCTCGACCGTCGCGGGCGCGCGGCAATGGTCGATGTTTCGGCCAAGGACACAACGCGGCGGGTCGCGGAGGCTTCGTGCAGGGTGTTGCTGTCCGGCGGCACGGTCGAGCGCCTGGAGAAGTTGCCCAAGGGTGACGCCCTGACCGTGGCGCGAGTGGCGGGCGTCCAGGCAGCCAAGAGCACTGCTACCTGGGTGCCGCTCGCTCATCCGTTGCCGCTGGACCAGGTGGAAGTGGAGATCGAACCCGGCGACGGAGGCGTGACGATCCGTAGCCGGGTCGTGGTGACGGCCCGCACCGGCGCCGAGATGGAGGCCTTGACCGCGTGCGCGGCGGCAGCCCTCGCGCTCTACGACATGGTCAAGTCGGTCGAACGCGGCGCCGTGATCACCGATCTGCTGTTGGAGGCGAAGAGCGGCGGCCAAAGTGGCGAGTACCAGCGCGGCGAGTACCGGCGCGCCCGCTGACCTCCCGTGGCGATCCGTTTCGGTCTCGACCGCCTGCTCGATGACGCCGGGCGTCTGAGGCGACGTCGCTACGCGCTTCTGTGTCATCAGGCGTCTCTGACTCGAGACGCCGTTCACGCGCATCTGGCCCTTGCGGCGACTCGGTCGCCCGCGGCACTGCTGGCGCCGGAGCACGGCTTCTACGGCGTCGAGCAGGACATGGTCGCCTCCCGAGGCGAGCGGGATCCGTGGACGGGCTCGCCCATCGTCTCGCTCTACGGCGACGATGCGTCCAGCCTGCGACCCCAGCCAGAGGTCTTCGATGATTGCGATCTGCTGGTGATCGATCTCCAGGATGTGGGCGCCCGCTACTACACGTTCGCGGCCTCCGCGGTGTGGGCGGCCGAGGTAGCGCTTGCCGCTGGCTGTGAGGTCTGGATCCTCGACCGTCCGAATCCCCTGGGCGGCGGGGAGGTGGAAGGCAACCTGCTGGACCTCGACTTCGCCTCCTTCGTGGGCGCCTTTCGCATGCCGCAACGGCACGGGTTGACCCTGGCGGAGATCGTCCTGCTGGAGGCTCGACGCCGCGGTTGGGACACCGCGTCCCTCACCGTCTTCGAGATCGAGGGTTGGCGTCGCGTGCAGACCTGGCCCGATGTGGGCTGGCCATGGACGGCGCCGTCCCCGAACATGCCGTCGCCGGATACCGCGGCCATCTATCCCGGGCTGTGTCTGTTCGAAGCGACCACCGTGTCGGAGGGTCGGGGCACGACGCGGCCGTTTCACCTCCTCGGCGCTCCCGGGGCCGATGCGCCGGCGCTCGCCGGCCGCTGCGAGGAGCGCCTTGAAGCCGCGGGGCTGAACGGTGTCTCCGTCGTTCCCGCCATGTTCCGGCCCCAGTTCCAGAAACACGCGGGGGCCGTGTGCGCCGGCGTGGAGATTCGCGTCGTCGACGTCCGCCTCATTCAGCCGGTGCGCCTCGGGTTTGAACTGCTGCTCGCCTTTCGCGATGTCCTGGGCCGGGCCTTCGGCTGGCGCGCCGAGCCCTACGAGTTCGTTTCGGACACACCGGCGATCGATCTGCTGGCGGGCACGGATGGCTTCCGGCTCGGCCTCGAAGCGCCGGCCGCGCTCGAAAGCTGGTACGCCAGTTGGCGACACGACGAAGACGAGTTTCGTGCGGAGCGCGACTCGGTCTTGCTGTACTCCTGAAGCACTGCCACAATCCGCCGGCGGCGGGACGCTCCGGGTCCGGCCGTCTTCCAACCGTTCCAGCCGACCCGAGCCCGAACCGAGCCCGAACCGAGGTGAGCCGATGCCGCGGATCCTGATTGCCGATTCTCTCGCGCCGGCAGGCGTCGAACTGTTGCGCGAGAGCGCGGAAGTAGACCAGCTTCGAGACGAAGACCGACCGCGGCTACCCGAACTGATCGCGGACTACGACGCGGTCATCGTGCGAAGCGGCACGGAGATCACCCGCGAGGTCCTGGAGGGCGGCGACCGTCTGAAGGTAGTGGGGCGCGCCGGAGTCGGTGTCGACAACATCGACCTTGCGGCCGCCACGCAGCGGGGCGTGCTGGTGATCAATGCGCCGACCGCGAACTCGCTTTCGGCCACCGAGCACACGTTCGCCCTTCTGTTGGCCCTGGCGCGGCGAATTCCATCGGCCGACGCGTCGCTCAAGGCGGAGCGCTGGGAGCGCAAGAGCCACGTGGGCAGCGAGCTGCAGGGCAAGGCGCTCGGCGTGATCGGTTTCGGTCAGATCGGCCGGCGGGTAGCCACCCGGGCGAGGGCCTTCGAAATGGACGTCCTCGCCTTCGACCCCTTCCTGCAGGCGGAGGTTGCGCAGCGGCTCGATGTCGAGCCGGTGGCCTTGGAGGATCTGCTCGCGCGGTCCGACTTCATCACCTTCCACACCCCGCTGACCGACCAGACCAGGAACATGCTCGACGAGTCGCGCATCGCCCTGATGAAGGACGGCGCGGCCGTGATCAATGTCGGGCGGGGCGGCGTGGTCGACGCGGAGGCTCTGCTGGCGGCCCTCGAATCGGGCAAGCTTGCCGGCGCGGGTCTGGACGTGTTCCCGGTGGAGCCGCCCACCGACTACCGGCTGGCTGCCCACCCGAAGGTCGTGGCCACGCCCCACATCGGCGCCCAGACGACGGAGGCACAGGACCGGATCGCCACGGAAACGGCCCGGATGGTCCTCGCCGCGCTCCGCGGCTCGCTCGCGGTGTCCGCGGTGAACCTGCCGTTCCGTTCCTCGGGTTCCCGCGGAGAACCTTTCCTGCGGTTGGGCGAGCAGCTTGGCCGGCTGGCTGCGGTCGCGCTCGGCGGCAGCCTGCGCCGGGTCCAGGTCGATCTGTGGGGCATCGACGAGGAACTGCGGAGATCGGTCGCCGTGGCGGCGCTCAAGGGCGCCCTGATTCCGTCGTGTGGCGAGGGAGTGAACTACGTCAATGCCGAGCGCACGGCCGCCGACCGCCGGGTCGAACTCGTGCAGGCCACCCACAGCGACCAGGCCTCCTACGCCCATTTGGTGCGAGTGCGGGCGGTCGGCGCCGAACCTGTAGCCGGAGCGTGGGTGGCCGACGGCGTAGCCGAGGCCTCGGGCACGACCTACCGGCACGGCGAGATCCACGGCGACCTGCGGGTCGTCTCCTTCGCTGGATTCCAGCTCGAGTTCCAGCCCCGTGGCCGGCTGCTGTTTCTGCGCAACCGCGACGTGCCGGGCTTCGTCGGCCGGCTGGGCACCCTGCTCGGCGACGCCGGCATCAACATCGCCGACATCCACCTGTCACGGGAACCGGGCGGCGACGCGCTCGCCGTGCTGCGGCTCGACCAGGTTCCGGACGACGCCTGCCTGCGGGCCCTGCTGGCCGTGGACGAGGTGATCGCGGTCGACCTGGTCGACCTTTCCTGACCGGAGCGGCGGTGCGGCGCACCCGCCGGTGCGGTGCACCGGTCTGTGCAGCGCACCCGCCGGCTGGGGGCTCAGGGGGGGCAACCTCCAGGTGGCGTGAGCGCTTGGTCGGATTGTGAAGGGGTTGGCGCTCACTCCACTCCGCTCGCTCCGGTTCGTTGTCGGTTTCTGTGATGTCCGGGGCGTCGCTCGCTCCGAGGCACC
>LXNI01000953.1_pt1 | contig 28841 bp, 25 predicted proteins | sample 809091 | NCBI WGS metagenome assembly LXNI01 (sample SAMN04870527, study PRJNA318959) | sponge metagenome | biome: 01000161; feature: marine sponge reef; material: water | host: Sarcotragus foetidus | place: Greece: Milos, Mediterranean Sea | collected 2013-05-29 | depth 5-7 m | reverse complement strand
CTCCAGGGCATTGACGAGATGAATGCCGCCCCCGTGCCGTTCCGCTGGCGCAAGTTCGATCTGGACCTTGCCTGATCGGTCAATAACTGATTTGTTAATAATTTAATGAAACGAACCACTAGGTTATGCAGTTTACGCATATCTTCTGGAAAGATGTAGGGCTTATCCGATAACGCTTCTAGATCGTCGACCTGAAACAGGACAGCACCGAATTGAAAGAAAGAAAACTGTGCGCTTGGGAAGTTCTTTTTTACTTCAACGGTCGTATAGCCACCATCAACAGCCAGTATGTGCTTGATTGGATTCTTAATGTCAGAACTAAGTGCTTTGAGGCAGTCCGTGTCTTTTTCTTCTATATCAGAAGTATTTTTCGGCAGAGAACACTTGGCTATGAATTCTTTGATGAATGAGTCATTGATTATATGAGTGTGGTTGATCTTCGCGGCCCATTCGTTAGGCCTATGACTTCTACTTGTGTTTCCCATGTTCAGGTTTCCCGGTTGGCTAGAAATCTATCAATCTGTACAGGAACCACAAAAGGGTTGGTATAAGTTTTCATGCGCACGAATCCCTTATCACTTCCCGAACTGAATTTCAGGAGAGATGATATAAAGTCGGAGAAGTCGTAGTATTTTTTTAGTTCGCTGAGTTCGTCCTCATTATTCAAATGGGCGATAAACCAGTTCTGGGTATTTTTGAGAATATTGGCACTGATTGATCTGACTTCCTGTGTGGCATATGTCATACCGAGATGTAGTTTCGCTCCTTCTTTAGCCAAACGATTGTATATCTGGCTAAGATCTTTTTCTTCTTTTTTCGGGAAAAGGTTATGAGCTTCTTCGAAATAGAACTGAACAAAATTGGTGGGTTTGTTTTCCACAAACCTAGCCATTGATTCGGCAAATATAGCTTGGCAAATTCTTTCAGAAAAAATAGATTGAACAGTGGGGGATCCTTGAGATAAATCGACAATTACAATTTTGCCTTCTCTCAATAATTTTGGTATTTCAACCTCAAAGGAGTCGTTTGCAACGTGGGTATGCAGATCATGTAATTCCTTTACACGAATTTTCTTGTAACCACTGACGGAGAGCTTTTCGTCGGGCTTTTTAAATCCTGTCAGAAACACCAGAAGCGCTTTCAGATCATCATCAACCCATTCATGACCGTTCTTACTTTGATAATCGATAAAGAATTTTTCATTCTCGTAATTTTTCCATACCCATTCAAACCAATTACAAGCATCCTGGAGGCTCACCGGGCTATTCGGATTTATACCCTGTCCTATCTTGCTGTTAACTGTTTTGTTTCCCTGAAAACGTATCTTGAAGTCAGATGGAGGTTTGAAGCCGGCTTTGTACAGACAACAAAGGTAGGCAGCTCTTACTCTGTCAGCCCTGTTTTTTTGTGAATAATCGGAACTGTCTTCTGGAAGTGATAGGTCGACGGCAACAAAATTATTGACATAATCACCTGTTATTTTCTTGTTGTCCAAGTATCCTCTAATCAAATCAAAACCGTTTTCAATTTCTTTGTAGAAGTTCACTTTCATAACCTTAAACCCCGGCTTTTCCAAAACGCTGTATCGGGTTACATCGTCCTTGTACAGCTCGTAAATCGCCGTACCTTCGTCCTGTAGGTTTGGATTGGCGTATTCGCCATTCACATCGAAAATAATTTGACCCACAGGATAGACAGGAGCACCTTGATCAGTAAATGGATTTGTACCATCTGCTGTATCGGGAAGGTTTCTCACTCGCGCTTTTCTCGATATTTCGGCAGTAGCCTCAATGATTTTCTTGACAGTATTTGACTTGCCAGTACGTGTCATTCCAAAAGCGGCAGTACGTTTGCCGACGAAATCCTGTGGATTTATATAAACATCCACATCATCCATGGTAGACTGGAATCGCCTGCTGGAGCTGTATCGCACTGTGCCGATTTTGAATTCGTTTTCGTTTCCGGCGACGACACTGCCATCACGTTGGTTCACGATCTTCCTCAAGACAGCACCCGTTGCTTTGAAAACACTATAATTGTTTGCTGCATAGAAGTTCTCAAGATCAGCTCCAAATTCCAACCTTGCCACTTGGGACGGTTCTCCATCATGGGTGATTGTCTCACGCAATTTGTAGTAAGCACCCAAAACACGGCACCGAAGCCCTGAAAAACTGAATTCATAGCGAGTAAAATCATCTAGTTTGCTACTTCTGCTACTACCAGCTCGGCCACTGATATCGGCTCCATCCTTGTAATATTCAATCATGGAGCTAACAACATCATTGTCAGTGGGTAGTTTTGAGGGTGTTATAGCGCGAAGGAGCAAGGCTTCCTCAACTCCATCTTCACCATCATAGAATGCAAGAAGAAACGTCCCCTGAGATATCCCCTTGACTCGATGCTTCCATGCATCAGAAACAAGCACCTGCGCGTTTTCATAATCCAAGTAGAATGGGCGGCCAACAAAATGTTCATCTTTACGGCCTTCTGTGAACAGATCGACATTCAATATCTCTCTAAGCTTTTGCTCTAACACGATCTTCTCCAATATTGGCGACGATTTCTAATTTTGAATCAAAGCCAGGCTCTTCGAAACGAATGATCGAGTCGTAGGCATAGTCCTCATTTGCTTCAATTGCAATCCACCTTCGTTTCAATCGCTCTGCACAATATCCGGTTGTGTTGCTGCCTGCGAAAGGATCAAGGATCAGGTCATTTTCTTCAGTTAGAAATTCTGTGAAAAAATTAATCAGTCCCCCATGCATACGCGCAGGGTGTGGATTGATATTTTCTATTCTGCATCTTCTCAAGTAATAATCATTTGAGGCAGTATTGGAAAAGCTGAGCACATTGTGCGGTAAACGGACATCGCGTGTGTGATCAATTGGTTCCATCTCAATGAGGTTATGGGCAATACTACCTCCATTATCCTTGGTGAATGCTGTGGTACTGATGTTGTGCTCGGATGGTCGTTTTCCTGCATTGTACTTTTTGGTTTCGATTAGTCGCTTCATCGCCTTGGAATATGGGCGAAGCGTTCTTGAATTATCGGCTTTGGGAAAATCATTTTTGGCAATCCACCATACATGGGTGTAGCTATCTACGGTTCGAATACGATGCACGGTTACCCACTGAGCCGGCGATGGTAGGCGGGATGGGTTATAGCAAATGAACTCTTGTATCAATCGTAAGCCAGCATTTGGATTTTTAACCAGTCCAAGCAAGCACTCCAGATGAAGCAGCGATTGGATAGGCCGCCCAGGCTCCCATACATTACCAATTTCGATAACAAGCGAACCATCGTCGGCAAGCAAGTCAGAAAAAATTGGTGCAAGTTCTACAAACCAATGGTAGTAATCCTCACCTTGAAGGTTTCCGTAGCGTTTTTTATTACTTAAAGGGAAAGGAGGTGATGTGATTATGAGGTTGAATTTATTCTTGTAGTACCGACGCAAATATGACTTGGACAATTGCATTGAATCACCGACAAAAAATTTACCGTGGCATGTTTTGTATAACTCATTAGGTTGATGCGACATTTTTTGATGGCTCTTTCCAAGAATGTGTCAGTAACAAATAGATATATCGTCTCATGACTATGATACCTTGATTCTCTCACCGGGATAACACATGCGTTGGGTGTGCGCTTGTGAGTAGCGGCATAGGCAGTAATTCGATTTGCACGGTAGCAATTGGTGGGCAGACTTTAGTAGCCAATATCACCACTGTAACAAAAGCATTGTGAATAGAATACGTTATCACACAAGACCGACAGGACAGTTCTTGCACATCCGTAGTGAAGTTACTGTCTCATCTGCGGTTCACTTCCTTTATACACGCCGACAACCCCCATTATCCCATTGCTGTGCCCTTCAACCCGCGCTCAGTCACGGTTGCACCCGATGCGGTCCGGTGCAATTGCACCCGTAACGGGGCTTATTCTATCCTGACCAGCGTTCGTCCCCAATGGGAACCCGTCGCATACGCTTCGAAGGTGTCATTCAACTCATCCAACGACACCTCACTCGCAAGGACACTGTCCAGATGACGGGGCTTCAAATCATCCGCTAACCTCGACCATACCTCTTCACGCAGTGCGTCCGGCACCTCGATCGAATTGATCCCCAATAGTGAAACCCCGCGCAAAATAAACGGCATCACCGTCGTATTCAACCGAAAATCGTCCACCAGTCCAATACTTGCAATATTACCCCACGGCTTTACCGTCCGTGTCAGCCACGCCAGCGTCTCTCCCCCCGCATTGTCCACGGCACCGCCCCACATCGCCTTTTCCAAGGGCCGAGTCCCCCGCTCCAGCGCATGTCGGTCGAGACACTCACTTGCCCCCAAACGCCGCAAATAATCCGTCTGCTCTGCCTTACCCGTCATCGCCGTCACCGCATACCCCCGGGACGACAGCATATCCACCGCAAAACTTCCGACACCCCCCGTCGCACCCGTTACCAATACCGGACCACCTGACGGCGACTGGCCATTTTGCTCCATGCGCATCACAGCCAACGCAGCCGTAAATCCGGCCGTCCCGATCACCATCGACTCGCGCAAACTCAACCCCTTGGGTAAACTCACTACACACTTTGCCGGTACCCGAGCCAGTTGTGCATAACCCCCGTCAATCGTCTCTGACAAACCGCCTCCACACACCAGCACTGCATCCCCCGGCTGATAGCGAGCATCACTCGAATGCTTCACCACTCCGGACAAATCCACCCCTCCGTTGAGTGGAAACCGTCTCAAAATCTTTCCCCGGCCGGTCGCTGCCAGCATATCCTTGTAATTGATCCCTGACCACTTCACCTCAATCAGCACCTCCCCCTCGGTCAACTCCTCGACTGCCATCTCCGTCAAACCGGCAACCACCTGGCCGTCGACCTGATCTATCCGAAACGCCCTGAACTGTGACATGCTACGCTACTCCTCTTCAAAAAACCGCATTGTCCATCCTATGCATCATTGTGTAAAGGGGGTCTCGGCGATGATTGGCCTGATGATCTTTCCAGCATATCCAATCAACCGAACGGTTTTCATTCGGGAGACCCTTTTCCAACCGCAGTGCTTATCGGGGTTTATTTATGGTGTTCACTGAAAGGGAATCCGGAATTGCCATGGCCCGCGCCGCACACCCTCATGACAAGACCCGGTCAGGGGAATGTCGAGATTAAAATACAACCGATATTGAGATGACAGCCCTCTCTCATAGCAATGTATCGCAATCCAGCGCCTCGAAAGCAGTGAGCCAACGCTCGATATAACGCCATACCGACTCGGCCGAACGCCCACTGTGATGATGAAAAACCGGCACCACAATATTTTGCAAATGGCCCAACCGATACTCATCAATGAATGATTCCCCATAGCCCCCGTCACCAATCCCTTTTCCCAACACCTCCAGATAATGTTCCAACAACCGCTTTTCATATTTTTTCCGATGGGCCGGACTGCAATGCAAAATCAGCATGGATGCCAGGTCCGCTGACGCCATATCCATCCGCCAATCTTCCCAGTCGACCAGTATGCAGTCGTGTTCCGCGGCATTATCGGGATAAAGAAAGTTCCAAAAATGGGGGTCGCCATGCGTCCGGGTGATGGGTTTGCCCCGACAGACCCTGTCGCTCTTCAAATCGGCAACCTGCCGAAATGCGCGGGAAACCAGATCACGCTGCCTGCGATCAAGACGCGCTTTGAAATCGTTGAGAAAGGAGACGAAAAGCGGTTCGAAAAAACCCTTTATACGCTGTTCGTTCGCCAGTAAAACCGGTTTCAGGGCATCGGTTTGTCCGGACCCGGCGCACCACCAGCGGGCATGCAGTCGGGCAAGCGTTGTGACCGCTTGCTCACAGTGTTCGATAGCCGGCATACCCGGCCAGGAAACTGTATGATGTGTCTTACTCAAATCCTCGAGCAAGATACTGATAAAATTGGTTTTTTCATCATCAAAGACGCCATAGCACTGTGCAAGCGGCAGCGCCTTCGTTGCACTTTCTCGATAGAAGGCACCCTCGCCCCTGAACACCGCTTGCAGCGGGTCAGTGGCCTCAGCGATTTTGACAAACAATCGACGGGGCATTGTCGTTGACACATCGCTTTCGTATTCAATCGAAACATACGCCGTATGGGCAATATTCCATTTCACATTCAGTTCGATATCAATCTCGCGAACAGAACCGACTGACAGCACACCGCTTTCCCGAAGACATCGGGTCAGCCAGGCCGCTGTGATCTGATCAGGATGATGCGGAAACGAACATCCGTCTTGCATCGACTGACGGCTTTTTTGGTTTCGGCTGTTCAAGACGGAGCGTGGGTCGGGGCTTCGCTCGGATGGCGGACAGCGACCCATCACGTCAACATGGCTGGCACAACAGGCAATACGGCATGGTGCCTCTCATGCCCTACCCGCGAAACCCGTGCTTGTCGACCCGAATATAGCGCAGGTCACTTTTTTTTGCAGTGTACCGGACACCGCCACCGTCTCCGCGGCATGATGTGAAATGGTTGTCGATATGCTCGAACCGTCCGCTTGTGTGAGCATATAGCCATATTTCTTGTTCTTCGGTCCCCGAACCACCAGCATCGCGGGGTATATCACCCAGCAGACAAACCTCGGCACAGGCTTTATGGACAGCACCCGATCCGGGTTTCATGACACCCAAAAACACATGGTTGTTGATCCTTAACTAAGGACTGACTCGTTCATAACACATTCCCGACTGGCCGTTTCGATAGTCTCAAAACTCGACCCGGAAATCAAATTGCCGATTATCCGCCAACCTGCCCAACCGTCTGCTTGCGGCCAGCCTCTTTGTGCCTGTCTGAAGCACCGTTTATCGACACGGGATTCAAAGAAGCCATCTCGGTAGCAAACCCGACCCGACATCCACTACAGCCATTGCGGGGCAACGTGAAGATCCCCCTGAGCAACGAGGACCGTGGCACCTCCCACGCTGACTGAGCGAAGCGTCCGGTTTCGGACTGACACGTCCACCGACAGGTCGCTTGCCCTTCCCATCAATACGCCCTGTCGGACGGAATAGTGAAAATCCCCCTGTCCGGGTTCCGTCTCCAGGGCAGCCACCGCAGCGAGCGCTGCAACGGCACTGCCCGTGGCCGGATCTTCCTCAATTCCAAGCGCCGGTGCAAACATGCGCGCATACAGCTTACTGCCCGCAGCCAGGTCACCGGCAAACAAGAATATATGGGGCGACCGGGCATCCGCAAGATGCGCTGCCCACATGGCTCTGTTCAGCTTCGCCTGATCAACAACCTGTGGTGACCGCAGATGGGCGAAACAAAAATCGAATCCCACACCCGCGAAAAACCCATTGATCACGGCATCTTGCGGGATCGACAGAACACGGGATAACGTGGCCCTATCCGGCGTATCCGTGGACAGGCTCAGCGGCTGGGTATTGGTGAAGGTGCCCCACAGCAGCGTGTCTTTCTCCTGAAGGGTGACCGCAATGACCCCGATGTTCTCTTCAAGCCGCATCTCCTTTGGCTGTCCGGGTTGCGTATAGGCCAGTGCACAGGCTGTCCCGACGGTCGGATGACCGGCAAAGTCAATTTCCCCACCCGGCGTGAAAATACGCACACGAGCCGTCGATGAAGACGCCGATGGCGGAAAAACAAACGTCGTTTCGGAAAAATTGAATTCTCCGGCAATACGCTGCATCCTTTCACTGGATAACCCTCGGGCATCGAGCACAACGGCAAGCGGATTACCGCCGAAAGGCCGCGAGGTGAATACATCAACGAGACAAAATGGATATTTCATGGATCAATACGAAGTCTGTTCAGGAGAACGATCGTGCCATGCAATCTGGCCGCCCTGAACGGCGAGCCGGGAGAAAGATGAGACGATGCCATTCGAGACACGCTCAGCCATCCCCTTGAGGGCCAATCAGCCAATACCGGCCTCACGCCCCGGCACGGATGTGCTAGCAGGCAACCTGCCCGTCCAATGTGCCCAAAGCACGATAAAGTTCCGGCCGACGGTCCCGAAACACGCCCCAGCTTTGCCGATAGGCCGCGATTTCCGTCAGATCAAACTGATGGACCAGAATGGCCTAGTCACACCTGTTCGCCTCCTCGACCTTGAAACCGGTGTGATCGGCAATAAAAGATGAGCCATAAAAGCACATTTGCAACCGATCACTTGCGCCTTCCTCCACACCGATCCGGTTGGATGCCACCACGGGCATGATATTGGCCGCCGCATGACCACACATCACATTTTGCCAATGCACAACAGAGTCCAGTCCGGGCGCACCGGGCTCGGACCCGATGGCGGTCGGATAAAGCAACAGCTCGGCCCCCTGCAAGGCCATGCATCGCGCCGCCTCCGGAAACCATTGATCCCAGCAGATGCCCAGCCCGATCCTTGCAAACCGGGTCTCCCAAACCCTGAAACCGGTATCGCCAGGGCTGAAATAGTATTTTTCCTGATAACCGATTTCATTCGGGATATGGGACTTTCGATAAATGCCGAGAACCTCGCCACCGGCATCGATCATCGCCACCGAATTAAAAAAGACGTTACCCGACTGCTCGAAGAAGCTGGTGGGCAGTACGACATTCAACTCTTTCGCCAAGTCGGACATTCTGCGCACGGCGGGACTGTCTGCAAGGCTGCTGGCCAGACCAAGATGACGATTGTCCTGTTCGATACAAAAGTAGGGGGTTTCGAACAGTTCCTGAATCAGCACGACATTGGCACCGCGTCCAGCCGCCTTTCTGACCAGCCATTCCGCACGATCGATGTTCTTTGTCGTCTCCCAGCTGCAGGCCATTTGCGTTGCAGCCACCGTTACTGTTCTCATTTCGGTCTCCTGATCACCACTCCTGCCGTCAATACGAACGCCGACGATTTACCGGCCAGGGCGGGGAGGTTGGGTGGACATTGTCTCTCATTCCGGCCAGGGCGGCGGGGACCGCAACCGGATCCGCCTGTCTTAGATTGCCGGCTGTTGCTGGGTAATGCAATGAATCCCGCCTCCGCCGGGTGCGATATCATCAATGTTCACCATTGCAATCGTCCTGTCGGGAAAGACGTTGGCGATCATGTCCCGTGCCTGTTGATCCGACGGCACACCATAACAGGGCATGATGATTCCTCCATTGGCAATATAAAAATTCACGTAACTCCGGCAAAATACGTCATGGGTTGTTTGAATGCAACTCTGATCCGTGGCCAATTTGACAATTTCAAAGACGCTCCCATTGGCATCTTTCGCCAATTCCAGTGCCCGATAATTCTCATCAAGCAAACGTCGCCAATCCCCTTGTGCTGAAAGATCCTCTTCAAACAGAACCACACCCGGTTTGACAAAACAGGCGATCCCATCAATATGGCCATCGGTGACATCACGGGTAATCGATTCCGGATCACCCGGTAACCAGATGACATTCCGTACCCCCAGCGCCCGACACAGTTCCCGTTCAGCCTCGTCCCGGCTCAAACCCGGATTTCGGTTTTGATTGAGGACAACCGATTCCGTTGTCATGACACTGCCACGGCCATCCACATGCAGACCGCCTCCTTCCAGTGTCAGACTTGAATTGTAAAACGGGAGGTTCTGCATGTGCAAAACCCGCCTTGCCACCTGGGCATCTTCCTTGTAGAGCGGATCATTCCCACCCCAGTTGTTAAATCGCCATGCCGTACCTGCAAGCGGTTTTTTGCGATCCCGGTTAATCAAGAAACTCGGTCCAATGTCCCGCATCCATGAATCGTCATTCGCCAGGGGGACCAATTCGATGGCACCATGACATTTGTCCCGGGCCCGGTGCACAAGATCAGGAGAAACCACCATTTTAACGGGTTCAAATTGCCGAATCGCCTGCGCGACCCGTGCAATGGCATACTCTACCGCATCCAGATCGGGCCACTGTGGATGGGGGACCGGCCAGGCCATCCAGCAGCACCGGTGTGGTTCCCATTCCCCCGGCATGGTATAGCCCAGCTCCAGCGGCGTGTTCATGATCAAGTCATCGTGCACGAGGGTCTTCATTCGGGTTCTCTCGATCGGATTATCGCTGAAAAACGATCTTTCCGCCGAGGATCGTCAAGACCGCTTGAGTACGCGCGATGTCCGCTACCCCGACCTCAAACAGATTTTGATCCAGTACCACAAGATCAGCATATTTCCCGACCGCGATCGAGCCTGTTTTTTCCTCCTGACGGAGCGCATAGGCCCCGTTGATCGTGTATGCCCTGATGACCGTCTCGAGTTCGGGCACGCTTTGGTCTCCCCGACTCAATGCATGCATCATGGCCACAAAGGGAGACATCGTACTGACATCCCAGTCACTGCTCAACGTCAGTGTTGCGCCCGATTCGATCAAGTCCCGCAACGGAACATGCCTGGCGATTCTCGACTCGCCGAGCAACGCGACTTCCAGCGGATCACGATTTTGCGGCAGACTCCATGTCCCGGCCACTTGCGCATCGGCAATCACGCCCAATGCCTTGAACCGGGGCACATCTGTTGGAGCGACATGTTCGACGTGGGTCAGACGATGCCGACGATCCCTGCCCAGTTTGCCATTGTGTGCCATGGCCCTTTCAATGGCATTGAGACCTTCCCGCACCCCTCGGTCCCCGATGGTATGAATGTGCATATCGAAGCCCGCCTTCTCCAGGTGCGTCGTGTAATAGGCTATCCGGTCTTCCGTCAGATAATTCAAGCCACGCTCAATGGACAATCCCAGTCCGATATCCGTTCGGTACGGTGCCAGCATCGCGGCAGTACGATTGAGCGTAATGCCATCGCTGTACATTTTGATTTATGTAATCCTCAGCAGTTCATCGTCTTCATCACGATACATTTCCCGCAGTATCGATAACTGTCGGGCATCGTCCATGTCCGGATACACCCATAGCCCCAGCACCGTGCGGGCTGTCAGTTTCCCCTTTTGTTGCACTCTTTTCCAGATATCGACATCTCCGCGCCTCCAGTGCACCCGGGCGTCGGCTATGGAGGTGATCCCATATCGGCGTATTTTCCCCAACGACCACTGCAAGCCTCGATAGTGATTGTCCATCAGGTCTTCCGACAGGGTCTCGAAAACGTGATTGAAAACCGCGTCTGCGGCGCCGTCGAGCAGCAATCCGGTCGGCTCCCCGTCACGATCCTTGACAATCACCCCGCCGACCGGATCAGGCGTTGATCGATCAATCCGCATCGCATCGAGTACGGCCTGATTCACCCAGGCAGAATGGGCGGTTTCTTCCATCATCACGATGGGTCGATCGAGCGAAATCCGGTCGAGCAGTCTTTTGGGCGACACCTCTGTCCCAATCAATTGTAAAATCGAATGCCCCCACCCGATCAACCAGGGATCAGTCAACGTTCGCCGTCCCAGACAGGCCTTGATCCGTAAAAGATGCTTTTCCAGGGGTTGTGTACTGTTCAACATGCAACTGTAGGCATCAGACCCCGCTTCCAGGGGGTGCATATGGACATCATGCAAACCGGGCAACATCAGGCGACCGTCCAGAAAGATGGTTCTCGTTTCGGGACCAACGAAGGCATTGGCTTCCCGGTCATTGCCGACAAACACGATCTTGCCTTGCTTTGCGGCAACCGCTTCCGCCCAGGGCTGGGCCGGATTGACCGTGTAAATCTTTCCGCCGTACAGCACCAGGTCGGCGGCCTCATCCCCCCGTGACGGACCGGTCAGCCAGAGCATCGCGATCACAGTCGCCAGTAGTGTTCGCACCACCCGTGTAAAATGCAATTTCATATGTATTCGTTGGAATCGCAATGGCCGGGCCACGCCCGACAGAGCGGTCGCCCGGACCCAGTGTGTCGATTGCCATCCGGATTGTCAATGTAATCGGCAACCACGCTGGAAATCCGCTTAAACGGTGCTTCCGACGGACCTGATACCGACCACATCGGCTGTTTGGATGCCCCCATTCGAACGCCCCCCCGGCAACTGCAGATAAAAACCCCGACACCTCGGGTGAAACCGGCACCGATATCGACTGTCCATCAGGACAACCGGGCTTTTCGTTCAGGGATTACTCACCCGGACCCGGTTCGACCCGAAAGTGCAGATCAGCAGAGCGGCATCCGACACCGTTGACCGGCGTCATGTCCTGCGGACAGGCCGACATCACGGCGATACAATCCGTCAACGCGGTAAACCGTACCCGGTCCCCGGGTTGGCTGACCGGTGCCTCCCAGGAGAGCCCCCCGTCACCGGTGATCGGGATATGCATCCACAGATTGAAGGGAGACGGAACCGCGGAAATGGTCAAGCCAATGGCCGACATCGACATCCGCAGATTATCAGTACAGTTGTCGTGATAATCCTGCACGCCCAGCTGCCGGTAGCGATAAATATCACAGGCCGCCACCACGGTATCGTGTCTGCCGGGAGAAGTATCTTCCGCAAAATACAGCATGGCCCGACGCGCATTGGTCACCAGGGTATCACCTGTTTTGGGAAACAGCGATGTCAGTGCCGTGTGGGTATGCGACATGGAGAGATATTCCGACAGGTTGGAAGCACAAAATGCCCAGAAATCACAGACCTGATGGCCTGTCGGATTGACGATGGTCAGTTGTTGCCCCTGGCATAATCTGACCGCGCTGCCGGTTCTCGCGGCGATACGATATGTCCTTTGCAGTTCAGGTGACCCGTCGGCTGAAATCCTGCGTGTGATGGTCTGATTGCGGCCTGCGGCAACCGCGGGGTGATACGCACTGTTCTCAATCATCGAAAGCAGGACTCCGACTGGGTATGCCCCGGCGACTGATGATCGGGGAAACCATCGATCTTTCGCCGGATTCGTTGCTCCCTCATTGCTCAGACAACCTGAATTTCTCGCGGAGACTGGCAGGCAAAGACCGCAACGTGTTCATAAAACAGGAGGGTTTCAATGGTGGTCGACATGCCGGTTCCACCGGGCTGGAAAAAATTGCATTCGTGATTGACCACTGTCATTGGTTGGAACACCGCCTCTGCCCCGGTCATCGACAGGTCATAAATAAACGGGCCCACCCAATCAGGCGGGAAGGCAATACCCAGTTCATAGCCCCCCGACCAATAGCAATCATCCAGTATTCCAGCGGTTTTGTAGTAATCCTCCACCGCGGAAAGGAACTGGCGAATGTTCAAACCCGGTCTCATCAGGCGTTCAATGATCGGGTAGACGCCGATCGACCTGTTATGCAAATCGACAACGGCATCCGGCGGATCACCGACCCAGAACCCCCGGGAAATATTGCAATGATAGCGCTTGTAGACACCACACAGGTCCACATTGACCCTTTCTCCCCGTCTGATCTGCTTGCGACTGGCCAGCGGGTGCAGGCAATGGCTTCGGAATCCGGACATCACCGGCGGCAAGATCGCGGGAAACTCGCCCCCTTCTCTCGCCATCGCGGAGACGAAGGCACCGAAGACCTCCAATTCGGTCACGCCCGGCAAGATCGCGTCCCTGGCCGCGGCCATCCCGATATCGGCAATCTGCGCCGCTTCTTCCATCGCCTCCATCTCAAGGGCAGATTTTACGTGCCGCACCGCCCTGACGACATCGGTCCCATCCCTGACCTGCAGGCCCGCTGCACTGAATGCCTGCTGGATACGCTGTGCAATGACCGGATTGGGTCGATAATTATACAACTCCAGCCCCACGGTCCCCTTGAGCCAGCCCGAGCCTCTCAATTCCTCAAGGATGAACGAAATACCGTCCCGACGCCGATTCAGTGGAAAGATGCGCACATCGACAGAAACCGTCCCGATGGCGGTCAACAGCGCTTCACTGGGTGTTTCAAAATGAATGTACTGATCATGATCGACATGGACCGCAATGCCGCTGGTCGGAGGAAACCCCCGACCACTTTGCGCCTGATACCATTCGCACTGAAAACCGCTCAGATAGTAAATCGCTTCGGGGGAAGTCAGAAACAGGAGCGTAAACCCCTGGCGGATCATCTCCTGCCTGACTCTTGACAGCCGTTGCGCGAATTCCGTTTCAGGAAAAGGAATCTCCTTGTGCAAATCGGCCTGGGCCATGGCAACGTTAAAATTCTGCTTCATGTACTTCAGGGGGCTTGCCCCGCTCCGGAAAACTAATGAAATAAGTGAATGATTTGACTATTTGAATGGCCCATTTTATGCCAAGATCACTGTTTTAAAAATACCTGGCTCGCTCTCTTGCATTTCATCAAAAACTTAAGCGCCGAGAATACCGGCATCCTGAGCCTGCTGGGCGCCATTGCCGTGCTGACCGCCAGTGACAGCATCATCAAATGGCTGAGTCCCCACTATGCCTTGCACGAAATCATGTTGTTCAGGGCCGGTTTCGCACTGATCATTGCCCTGTTTATTGTCAAGCTGGAAGGGGGGCTTTCCGTCCTGAGAACCCGTCGACCGGTATTGCATACTCTGCGTGCGTTTTTGCTGGTGCTGGCGAACATGTTTTTCTTCCTGGGGCTTGCCGTCATGCCGCTGGCTGATGTGGTGGCCATTTTCTTCGCCGCACCCTTGTTCATCTGCCTGCTTTCACAACTGATATTGCGCGAGCAGGTCGATGCATGGAAGTGGTTTGCCATTCTCATTGGCCTGCTGGGGGTGGTCATCATGTTGCGGCCCGGGCAAAGTACGTTTTCCATGATTGGCCTTCTCCCGCTGATGGCCGCGTTTACCTATGCCTGCATGCAGATACTCACCCGCAAGCTGGGAGTCAACGAACGTGCCGTCACCATGAGTTTTTATATCCAGATCACCTTTCTTGTGGTCTGCACACTCGTTGGGCTGGGCATCGGTGACGGCAAATTCAGCGATATCACCCACCCGGCACTGCACTTCCTGTTTCGCGAGTGGGTCTGGCCAACCCCGTTTGACACGCTGCTGACCGCGCTTTGCGGCCTTTTGGTGGGGATTGGAGGGTATCTACTGTCGCAGGCCTATCGAGTCACCGCTGCGTCAGTGATCGCCCCGTTTGAATACCTTGCCATGCCCTTCGCTGTATTTTGGGGATATTATCTATGGGGAGATTTGCCGGATACCACATCCCTGATGGGCAGCGCCCTGATCATCGGCAGCGGTCTCACGGTACTGATTGGAGAACGGCGCAGAACCAAGCTCAAGGCCCGCTAGTCGCTCGACGGCAACGACCGGGGCACTCTGCGGATATCCGGACAGTGTCATCCGACACCCGGAGTTTCAATCGGTGTACCGGATGTCTGTGTCCCGGCAATGACAACGCGGTGCATGACACGTCGATGGCCGCCATAGTCATTGAGCGGACAATGCATCGTGCTGAGGTTATCCCAAATTACCACTGTCCCGACCTGCCAGCGTAACCGATAGATAAATTCCGGGCGGATGGCATGGGAAAACAGGTACTCCAGCAGCGTGTCACTTTCATCGCTCGTCAATCCGGCAATCGATTCGGTAAACATCGGATTGACATAAAGCACCCTCCGAGCAGACTCCGGGTGCCTCCGAATGACCGGCTGCAACACCTTGGGGGCGGCCTGATGATTGCTTGCCAGTGCCCCATATCCCAGATCCTGTTCACGACCGGCCAGTGACCGCCCGGTAAAACTGTGGATGGCGCGCAACGGCTCAAGGAATGACCTGAAAGCGGGACTCAGTGCCTCGCAGGCAGCCACCATGTTACAAAACAGGGTATCGCCAAGATTCTCCGGGACCTCGACGGAGTGGAGCATGGATCCCATGGCAGGCGTGGCCTGATAGCTGGTATCCGTGTGCCATGCCCCGGCGAAATTATGCGGTTCATCCGGTTCCTTGCGGACCACCATGATTTCCGGAAAGCCCTCAAGACTGTTAATAAAAGGATGTCTTTTCAGCGTCCCGAGTTTCGATGCAAATGCGCACTGATCCTGCGGTGTCAGCTGTTGTTGCCGAAAGACGATGACATGATATTTCCAGAGGCACTGCCTGATCTTCTCGATACACTGTGCCGACAGGTCGGATGAGAGGTCGACATCCAGAATTTCGGCGCCCAGACCCCCGATTTGCGGTTGAACATGAAAATCTGATGGCATGGCCCGAAACCGCTCTCCACTAACAGTCTGTCGGCAAGAGCCGGATTACAAGACAGGCTGTTTTTTTCAAGACCCGGTTCATCCCCATTCGATGCAATCCTCTTCAGCCCTGAACCGGGAAAGGATCCGGATAGGCGGCCGCTCCCTTCCACACCGACTTGACCTGCAAAAAATCCTTGATGGCGTCCGGGCCAAGTTCCCGACCGTAGCCCGAACGCTTGACGCCCCCAATCGGTGACCCGGGGCTGACACTGCGATAGTGGTTCACATACACGGTGCCCACGGCCAATCCGGCCGCCATGCGGTCTGCGACTTGCGGATTGCCGGTCCACACCCCGGCGGCCAATCCATAGCGTGTCTCATTGGCCATGCGTAATGCCTGCTCTTCCGAATCGAATGCTGCCACCGCCAGCACCGGACCGAAGACTTCTTCATTCCACAGTGACATCTGTGGCGATACCGGGTCAAATACGGTCGGCGCGACATAATAACCGTCGGGCCTGTCCCTGGGATAAATGCGCTCTCCGCCACAGACACATCGGGCACCCTGGGCCTTGGCCTCGGCAATCATTGAAAGGACCTTGTCAAGATGGGCGGCATTGGCCAGCGGCGCGATCTCGGTTGCCGGATTCATCGGGTCACCGGCACGCAGTGCCCGGGCCCGCTGTACGATTCGCTCAACCACCTCACGGTGTATCGATTTTTCAACAATCAATCGCGATCCTGCGACACAGGTCTGTCCATTGGACAGGAAAATGCCGGCCAAAATACCGTTAATCGCGCTGTCCAGATCCGCATCGGCAAACAGCAACTGGGAAGACTTGCCACCCAGTTCCAGCGTCACCGGGAGTACGCTGTCAGCGGCCACTGCCGCGACCCGGCTTCCGCCCGCCTCCGAACCGGTAAAGGTCACCTTGCGGACCAAGGGATGCCTGACCAGGGCTTCGCCGACCTCGTGACCCCAGCCGGTGACGACATTGACCACACCTGCGGGCAATGCGGAGGCCTGACACAACCGGGCAAACTCCAGCGTCGAGGCAGAGGCATGCTCCGATGGTTTGATCACAATGGTATTGCCTGCCGCTAACGCCGGCGCCATCTTCCAGGCGGCAATCATCAGTGGTGAATTCCAGGGTGTAATAGCGATCACCACGCCATAAGGATGGTAATGGGCCGTGTTGGTGATGTCAGGCACCTGGTTATCCAGTGGATGCGGGTCAATGGTCAGTGCCTGCCTGGCAAAATAGCGATACCAGGTGTGCAGCCCCCGACACTGCGCTTCGACTTCGACAATCCGTTTTCCGTTGTCACGGATCTCCGGCTCGACCAGTTCAGGCCACCTTTGTTCCAGCGTATCGGCCAGATCCAAAAGCGATTGACAGCGCTGTTCGCGCGAACCGGTGCCCCAAGAGGGGTGACAAAACGCAGCGTGCGCCGATTCCACCGCGAGGGCCGCATCGGCCCTGTTTCCGCGGGGAATCCGGGTCCACACAGCCGCGGTGGCCGGATCAACGGATTCGATCCATTGTCCACCGGATGGCGCATGCCACTGGCCCCCGATAAAGTGCCGGTACGTGTGGATCATGCGTTGAATTCGGGGGGGGCAGCGCGGTTCGCGATCACGGCCAGCATCTCGCCGCGTTCAACCTGGCCGCGATAACTGTGTGCAAACACGATGCCGTCAACGGGAAAGGCCAGTGCCAGCGACGCTCGCTGCGGTTCATCCGGAAAATGGAGCCACCCTGCCGGCTGGCCCGTCTTTACCTGATCGCCAATCCGAAAACCGCGATCAAACAGACCGGCGGCCGGTGCGATAAAATGCTGTCTTGCCGATTGAATCTCCACACAGGTCGGCGTCACCGTGTCACCGTGTTCTCCCGCGGTCGCCGCAATCACCCCCAGTGCTAAAAGACACCGTCGCACACCCTGTTCTGCCAACGAGGTCATTGCCGGGTCGCAGGTCCCGCCACCGCCCAGTTCAACTGCAATCATGGGCACGGATTGTCGACCCGCCGCCGCATTCACTGATCGATCATCATTCTGCGCATTCATCATCCAGATATAAGGAGCCCCGAAGGCACAGGCCAGTCTCCAGTTGCGCACCCCGGTCTCACCGTGCAGTGCCGTCAGTACACACGGGGCAAACAGGGCGCCTTTGCCGCCGCTGTGCAAATCGATGGCGGCATCACACCGTGGAATCAGCTCGGTTTCGATATAGTGTGCCACCATCGCGGTCGGACCGCCGTTGGGGTCCCCAGGAAAAGCCCGGTTCATGTTCATCCCATCGAGCGGTGAAACGCGGCTCGAAGCGGAGACCGCAACGGGACTGACCGCAGGCAATACAATCACTCTTCCCTGGATTTCATCCACCGTCAGCGACCCGGCCAGTCGCATCAATGCGGCCGGACCCTCAAATTCATCCCCGTGAACCCCGCCTGTCAGCAATACCGTTGGCCCGGGACCACCATGCAGGAAAAGGATCGGAACCGCATAAACCCCCAGTGGTCTTCGATTGTCGGACCACTTCACATAAAGGTCGCCCACCTGTCGGCCCTGCTGTGCAAGATCGATGGTACAGTGAATTCGGCTCGGTCTCTTTGGCATGCTCAGACGATAGCGCATCGGCATCAATTTGGAGTATAAATGAAATCGGGCTGATAAAATCAACTTTCACTGTGATAGGATGGGCCCATTCTTATTTTGGTGATGGTTGGCGTTACCCATTATTCCCCGAATCAATCGATGCCCCCGCTTTGTCCGAAACGCGGTATACGACGAATCAAGCCTCACATGCTTGGCGACGGTGATGCACACCACCCGCCCATCACCGTTGCCCTGGACTCGAACGAGAACGCATACGGCCCGAGCCCAGCGGCGATCAGTGCAGCGACGCAGGCGCTTGTGGGTATTGAACGTTATCAGGAAAACCCCGAGGCACAGCTGGCACCCGCCCTCGCCAGTCGTTTTGATCTTGATCGGGAGGCCATCACCATCGGACATGGCTCGGATGACCTGTTGTCGCGGCTTGCCCGTGCCTACCTCGACCCGGGAACCGAACTGATTCGCAGCGTCAGTGGCTATCTCAAAACGCCCAATTACGCCTATGCCAACGATGCCTGGCCGGTCAGTGTTCCGCATGATGATTTCGCCACCTCTGTCGATGCACTGCTTGATGCCGTGACAGACCGGACCCGGATGGTCTATCTCGCCAATCCGGAAAATCCGGCCGGCACCTGCCTGACCGGCAGCGAAATAAGGCGCCTGCATACGGGATTACCGGAGAGTGTGTTGCTCGTGATTGATTGCGCCTATGAAGAGTATGTCGAGATGCCGGGCCATGAACCGGGGCATCAACTGGCCAGTGAGGCGGACAATGTGGTGATGACCCGGACATTTTCAAAGATATTCGGCCTGGCGGGTGCTCGCGTGGGTTGGGCTTATGGCGCAAAAGCGATTATCGACACCATCCGGCGCATCGGACTGACCTTTCCCCTGTCCAGTCCGTCCACGGCCGCTGCGCTCGCGGCGCTGGAGGACCGGGATCATGTCAACCGGATATTTCGGATCAATCGGGCCAGCCGTGACTGCTTTTCGGCCCGGATGAGACAATTGGGACTGACCGTCTACCCCAGTCAGGCCAATTTCGTATTGCTCGGGTTTCCAAACCGGGACCGTCCGGCCGTTGCCGCCGCCGAACACCTCCGACGACAGGGTATTTCGGTCAGGCGTTTCGCCTCCCCACTCTATGCGCATTGTATCCGGGTGACACTGGGCAAGGAGACCGAGGTCGAGGCCGCAGCACTGGGTATCACCGAATTCATGCAGACAGCCGCATGAGTAACGACCACGTGATCACCCCAACGGGGACGACCGTCGCTCACCCCTCGGGAAAGTCGATCATAAAATCCCTGAAACAGGCTGCCATCCGGTTTGTGATTGCGGTACCCGATATCGTCACCAGTGAAGGATTGTTGTGGCCGATCGCCCGTGAACGGGATTTCAACCTGATCCGCATCTGCAAGGAGGATGAGGGGGTGTCGATTTGTGCCGCGATGTCCTACAGCGATACCCGGGCCATCCTCCTGATGCAGCAGACCGGACTGATGGACTCCCTGAACGCGGTTCGCGCCATCGCAATGGACTACCGCCTGCCCGTATGCATGATGGTCGGCTTGCAGGGCAAGGAACCCAACCGCAGCCCCCTGGAATCCGGTTCGTACGGCGTCAGGATCATCGAACCGGTTTTACAGGCCATGACAATTCCCTATCGACTGATCGAGGAACCGGATGATGTCACTGACATTGCCCGGGATATCGACCGGGCTTACCGGAATGCCTCGCCCTTTTGTTTTCTCATCGGCCGGTCCCCCCTGCCATGAGACGCGACCATGTACTCGACATCCTGAAACAGCATATCAGCGATGAGATTGTCGTTGCCGTGTATCAGACCTGCTTCGATTGGATGGCAATCAATCCACGGGGACTGAATTACGTCGCCACCGGGGCCATGGGCCAGGCCTCTTCACACGGCCTCGGGCTGGCATTATCACGACCGGACAAGCAGGTCGTGATCTTTGATGGTGATGGCAGTCTGCTCATGAATCTTGGCTCACTGGTCACCGTGGGCCATGCGGCACCCACCAATTTCCATCATTTTGTTTTCGTCAACGGCATCTATGAAGTTAACGGGGGGCATCCGATACCGGGTAGCGACAAGGTCGATTTCGCGGCCATGGCGATGGCAGCCGGTTATCGGTGTGCCGAAAGTTTCCGCAACCTGGATCATTTTCGTCAACAGGTTGCCGGATTTCTTGAGCGACCGGGTCCATCGCTGGGCGCCTTGCACATTGAAGCGGGTGCCCCTTATCCCAGGGATTATGACTATATTCACAGCGCACGGGCAAGAAATCGGTTCAAGGAAGCACTCAAGGCAAGCGGGGGAGTCGGAAAAAGGACTTCGAATACCAATTTATCCGTCTGATAGGATCATCAGTGAGGCCACGTTCCAAGGGAATCCGCCTAGTGACAAGAAGAGCATGATCCGCGAACGGCACAGTGAATCGGCGTCATGCGACAAAACGATCATTACCGGCGATGGTACACGCTACGTCGATGCGCCACCCGAACTATCAGCAGCACCAAGCCAGTGGTCCACTGGCTCAACAGTTCCACAAGTTGGGTTAATCGTGCAGGCCAATCCACATGGTCTTCATGAGCGGGATGAACCCGAAGTGCCAATGGATAGGGCCCAGACAGATAGGGCCCATTACAGATTTGCGCTAACAATAGGGCCCATTACGCTGACACCCGGACACGTTTTTTGCTAACATACACGATATTGTTATTCAAAGACGATTATTGTCATTGCCCAATCACCCTTTTCGGATAATAATGGTTCACGCGTTGTTTTATCGCAAACAGACACACAAACAAGATCGAACCAATGCTTGTCAGCGACCATAGGCGCCGACCTCCAGAGAAACTAAACATCCATGCCCTTTTGGGCACCGTTCGCCAATGTGCTTGGGCGTTCTTTGTCTTTGCCGTACTGGCCTGGCTGATCTGGAAGGGGGCTGAGGCAATGGAATACAACTGGCAATGGTATCGGGTCAGCCCCTTTTTCTACCGTATCATTGATGGCGAAATCATCTGGGGTCCGCTGGTGTATGGCATCATACAGACCATCAAGCTTGCGGTGATCAGTGGAATTCTTGCCATTTTCATTGGTTTTGTGACGGCATTTGCGCGGCTTTCGAATTCGATCGCGGGCGGACTGATTGCCACCTGGTATCTCGAAGCAATCCGAAACACCCCCTTACTGGTGCAGTTGTTCTTGTTTTATTTTGTCCTCGCCCCTATTTTCGGTATCGACCGGTTCTGGTCCGGTGTGCTTTGCCTGGCTTTTTTTGAGGGTTCGTTCGCGGCAGAAATTATCCGCGGGGGCATCCAGGGCGTGGACCGGGGCCAGTACGAGGCAGGCGATGCCATTGGGCTGAAAAACGCCGACAAATACCGTTATATTGTCATTCCCCAAGCACTGCCATTGATTCTGCCACCGCTGACGGGGCTGCTGATTTCATTGATCAAGCATTCCGCGATTGTCAGTGTCATTGCGGTCGCGGAGCTGACAACCGTCGGTCTCAATCTGATTTCCGATACGTTCATGGCATTCGAAATCTGGTTCATTGTGGCCGGCATCTACCTTGTGATCACGATCTCACTCTCCGTCGGAGTGAGCCTGTTTGAACAGAAACTTAATTCAACCAAAGTCAACACCATCCCCAAAGGAGATTAATTATGACTATTCTTAAAAAACTCAAATCCATCCTGCTTGCCGGTGCTTTGGCCCTATCAGGCAGTTTCATCGCCATCGGGACCGCCCAGGCCGACGGCCTGCTCGAAGAAATCCAGAAACGCGGATCCCTCAAAGTGGGCATGTCCACGTTCGTCCCCTGGGCCATGCGGGACAAGGAAGGTGGCCTGGTCGGCTTTGAGATCGATGTCGCCACCAAAGTGGCCCAGGACATCGGCGTGGAAGTCGAGTTCGTGCCGACCGCATGGAGTGGAATCATTCCTGCCCTGATCGCGAAAAAATTCGACATCATCATCGGTGGCATGTCCATCACGCCGCAGCGCAACCTGAGTGTCAATTTCACCACGCCTTACGCACACTCCGGTCAGCAGATGGCTGCCAATACCGAACTTGCGGGCGGCTTCACCTCAAGAGAGGACTTCAATGCGACCGATGTGACCATTGCCTGCCGTCGCGGTGCCACGCCGTGTAAGGCGGCGCAAAACCTGTTTCCCAAAGCCACCGTTCGTCGTTTCGACGACGATGCACAGGCCTTTCAGGAAGTGGTCAACGGCAATGCGCACGCGATGATTTCCAGTGCACCCAAACCCCGTTTCTGGTCAGAAGCACATCCCGACAAGATATTTCTTCCCTTTGGCGGAGAAAATCTGACACAGGGCGATGAGGCATTTGCCTTGAGAAAAGGAGACCACGATGCCCTTAACTTCTTCAGCAACTGGATCGTCACCAATACCAGCAGCGGCTGGCTGGCGGACCGCCATGACTACTGGTTCAAGAACCAGTCCGCATGGAAGGACATGGTCGCTCCCAGTCAATAGGAGCCGACGCATCGTCAAATAGGCAGCAGGTGGTGACGGTTAGCCTCTCCGGCTAACCGTCACCACAGCACTAAACCACCGTGTTGGACCGCAATACCCCACCACCTGCCCTGTCCAATCGACGATTCGGCATCGTCGATTTCCTGCTGTTCGCCCTGGTCGCGGGAGTCATCCTGTATGCACTTTACCGGGTCAACGACGTGCTGGTGTATCACTGGGACTGGTCACGGGTCTTCGGCTTCGTCATGCGATTTGACGAGCAAACCGGTTCTTGGGTCTCGAATCTCCTGCTGTGGGGCCTCGCCACCACCTTGCGGCTCGCGGTGTGGGCAACGATTTTGGCCACCATCATCGGGATTGTCATGGGGTACTGGCGAACCTGTCAAAACCTGACCTTTCGCATCATCAGTCGCTGTTACGTGGAACTGATTCGAAACATGCCCCCCGTCGTTTTTATCTTTATTTTCTATTTCTTTGTATCGAGCCAGATTTTTCCCGCGATCGGTATCGAGGATATCAATACGGACAGTGCCATTGCGTCGCATCCGGTTTTTACCTTCCTATTTGGTGATCCGGCGCTGCTGTCCAACTTCCTGGCCGGGATGATCTGTCTGGCACTGTTCGAGGGGGCCTACATTACCGAGATCGTCCGGGCGGGCATCCAATCCACCCCCCCGGGGCAATGGGAAGCCGGCCGGGCCATCGGGCTGTCCCATGTGAACATTCTGCGGGACGTGATCCTGCCGCAGGCCATCCGGAAAATCCTGCCACCGCTGGCCGGCCAGTTCATCACGCTGATCAAGGATTCGGCGATTATCTCATTGATCTCAATTCAGGAACTGACCTTCGTTGCCACTGAGGTAGCTGCCACCACGACGCGGGTTTTTGAAACCTGGATTCTGGTCGGTGCCATGTATTTTGTACTTTGCTACAGTTTTGCCGTCCTGTTCGCCTACCTCGAGAAACGGGCCAAGCGCAGTCACCGTTAACCGGACCATCCCATGTCAGAGACTCAGCCAACCCCGCCGCTTGTCGAAATTACCGGACTATGCAAATGGTTCGGCAGTTTCAGCGCGTTGTATGATATCAACCTGCAGGTCGCCAAGGGAGAGAAAGTGGTGGTCTGCGGACCTTCCGGATCCGGCAAATCCACTATGATTCGCTGTATCAACCAACTGGAACAGCACCAGGCCGGCACCATCAGGGTCGATGGACGCGAAGTGACCCCGAACATGAAGAACATCGAGGAAATCCGGCGGGATGTCGGGATGGTCTTCCAGAGCTTCAATCTCTTCCCGCACATGACGGTGGTCGACAATCTGACGATCGGACCGATAAGAAACAGCGGTATTGCCAAATCGGACGCAACCCGGCTTGCGATGCAGTACCTGGAGCGGGTGCACATCGCCGAACAGGCGCACAAGTACCCTCCCCAGTTATCGGGCGGACAACAGCAACGGGTCGCGATTGCGCGGGCACTTTGCCTGAAACCCAAAATCATGCTGTTCGATGAACCCACCTCCGCGCTCGACCCCGAGATGATTGCCGGGATTCTGGATGTCATGATCGAACTGGCTGAAGAGGGCATGACGATGATCTGCGTGACCCATGAAATGGGGTTTGCCAAAAAAGCCGCGGACCGGATCGTCTTTATGGACCTGGGTGAAATCATCGAGGTTGCCGACCCGGACACTTTTTTCAATCATCCGAAATCCGACCGTGCCAAATTGTTTCTCAGTCAGATTCTCGGTCACTAGCGCAGAGACATCGATCAATGATGCAAATTGACTCGATTTGCATTTTGGGATAAAAATGGCGAATCATGCTTTGAATCAGTCAATCGATCCGGTCACCGGTTTGTATCTCCACTGTAGCCGTCATGTTGACTTGATTCTCATCCAGATCAACCACCAACCGGCAGCCAACCCAAAATGACCGAAACAGATCTATCGAACCTGAAATCCCGACTTGTAGCAAAGGGGGTCAAGTACCTCTTGCCCAGCTATGTTGACATGCATGGCGCATCCAAGAGCAAATGTGTGCCGATTGCTCATTTTGAACGGATGATGGGGGGGTCCGAGCTCTGTACCGGCGCCGCGCTGGAAGGCATCCCCCAGGAAATTCATGACGAGGAAGTGGCCGCCCATCCGGATCCTGATTCGGCCATCATTCAGCCATGGCAGCCCGATATTGCCTGGTTCGCCAGTGACTTGTGGTGTGAAGGCAAGCCCTTCACCCCTTGCAGTCGTAACATCCTGAAGCGGACCATCGCCGATGCGGCCAGCCTGGGCTATGGGGTGAATCTGGGGATTGAAGCGGAATTTTTTGTCCTGAAAAAGGATGAACAGGGCCAGATCGTACCACTGAGCCCAAGACCCAATCTGCAAAAACCGGCGTATGATGTAGCCAGGTTGATGGATAACATGCATTGGCTGGATGAATTGGTCAGTGCGATGAATTTGCTGGGCTGGGATGTCTATTCTTTCGATCACGAAGACGGCATCGGTCAATTCGAGCTTGATTTTGATTACTGTGATGTCCTGACCATGGCCGACCGATTCATATTCCTGCGTCGCATGGCAAATGAAATCGCCCGCCAGCATGGCGGTTTCGCCAGCTTCATGCCGAAACCCTATCCGGATTTCGCCGGCAGTGGGGCCCATTTCAACATGTCGCTGTATGACCCGTCCGATGGAACAAACCTGTTTGTCGCAAAGGATGATCCGCGAGGATGTGGATTATCGGAACTGGGTTACCAATTCCTTGCAGGTGTCTTGAGACATCTGCCGGCCATCAGCGCGGTCGTCTCCCCGTCGGTAAACAGCTACAAGCGTCTGGTGATCAAGGGCAGCACATCCGGGTTCACCTGGGCACCGGTGTTCCAGTGCTACGGGGACAATAACCGGACCAATACGCTGCGCATCCCGCGTGGTGGAGGGCGGATCGAATTGCGTCTTGCCGACCCGATGTGCAATCCTTATCTGGCTGGGGCACTGGTTCTCGCGGCCGGACTGGAAGGCATACGACAGCAACTCGATCCGGGCGAACCGCACACTGAAAACATGTACCTGAAAAGCGAGTCCGAGCTCGCGGCCGCGGGGGTGCGCATGCTGCCAAGAACCCTGTCCGAAGCAGTCGAGGCCTTTGCCGAAGATGCGCTGGGCAGACAAGTCTTCGGCGAGGAAATGTTTGATGCCTGGGTCACCTACAAACGGGACGAATGGCTCAGCTATCTCAACCATGTTTCCGACTGGGAACAGGCCCGTTACCTGACTTTCTACTGACCGTCGGCTGTCACGGATGCCCATAACAGCGACTATGGGCACGCTACGGCAGATCAACGGTGTCTGCCCCCATGACTGCCCTGACGGTTGCGGCGTGCGGACCGGGGTGGACAGTGACGGGCGTGCGATCACTTTCGAAGGCCAGAAAAACCATCCGGTGACCCAGGGATGGCTTTGTGCCAAGGTGGCGACCTATCTGGACCGGGTCTATCATCCCGACCGCCTGACGGTTCCCTTGAAAAGAGCCGGCCCGAAAGGCAGCGGACAGTTTCGTAAGATCACCTGGTCTCAGGCCATTGCCGAAATCACCACACGGTGGCGGGGCATGATCGGCACGTTCGGTGCCGAGGCCATTCTCCCTTACAGCTACAGTGGCACCCTCGGCCTGGTACAGATGACGGTCGCGAGCGCAAGATTCTGGAATCGCCTGGGAGCCAGTCAGCTGGAACGATCCATCTGCATGGCCGCCACACGCCAAGCGGTCAGAGCCACATTGGGCGCACGGATGAGTCCGCCGTATCATCATGTTGTGGATTCCAACCTGTTGATTTTCTGGGGACATAACCCGGTGAGCACCGCGCCTCATCTGATGCCCTTTGTCCAACAGGCCAAAAAAAGGGGTTGCAGGATCATCGTCATTGACCCCTGCCGGACCCGCACCGCGAAAATGGCCGACCTGCATATCCGACCGCTGCCCGGAACGGACATGCTGATCGCCCTGGGGATCGCACACTATCTGGTTGAACACAACCTGCATGATGCACAATGGCTCGAACGCCATACCACCGGCTGGCCGCTATTTCGACAACATATCAAGAACTATCCCTTGGACGAAGTCGCCGCCATCGCGGATATCCCTTCGGAACAGTTGGTCACGCTGGCACAATGGCTGGCGAACCACCGTCCTTCAATGATTCGTCTGGGCGATGGAATCAATCGGCACGCCGAGGGCGGGCAAACCGTTCGCGCGATCTGTTGCCTGCCGGCACTGACCGGGCAATATGGCATCCGGGGCGGTGGTTTGGGGTGCTCCACCGGAGACTACTTTTCATGGAATGAGGAAGCAATCAATAAATGGGACCAGTGTCCAGCGCCGGGAAGACGCCTCAACATGAATCGCCTGGGCGCCGTCTTGACCGGTGAAGCCGTCAATCCGCCGGTGCAGTCCCTGTTCGTTTTCTGTGCCAATCCGATGGTATCGGCACCCAACACCTGCGCGGTACAAAGCGGGCTGCAACGTCAGGACCTGTTCACGGTCGTCCATGACCTGTTTATGACCGACACGGCACGATACGCTGATATCGTTTTGCCGGCGACCTCCCAACTGGAACACACCGACCTGCATCGGGGATATGGCCACACCCATCTCAGCTACAACCACAAGGCCATCGAACCGGTCGGTCAATCAAAAAGCAACTGGGCCGTCATGCGGTTACTGGCCGAAGCAATGCAATTCTCGGATCCCTGGTTGCATCAAACCGAAGACGAGGTGATACAGGAAATTTTCGAAGCAACCCGACAGGGCTGTCCCAGACTCGGCGCCATCTCACTGTCCGACTTGATGCAATCGGGTTTCGTACCGTACGCCAGGGAGGATGAAGTCCCTTTCCATGATCTCAACTTTCCGACCCCAAGCGGCAAGGTAACCTTCGTCCCACTCCCCTTCACGAAGGACAATCAGGACGCACTGCCAACATGGAAAGGGCTTTCGGACAAAGAGAACCACCCACGTCTGGACAGGCATGACAGTCTGCACCTGATCAGTCCGGCCGCCCATCATTTTGTCAACTCCAGTCTCGCGAATCTCCCTCGACTCATCAACAAGGAATCCCAACCATCGATCGTAGTCCATCCCGAAGACGCGACCCGTCGCGGTATCCGACACAACAGCCAGGTCACAATCTATAACAGCCGCGGCATTTGTGTCCGCAAGCTGATTGTCAGTGAGCAGACCCGTCGCGGTGTGGCCGTTGCCGTGACCGGATTTTGGGATCAAGCAGACAAAGCGAATGCAATCAATCGTACTACCAGCGACCGACTCGGGGATATGGCCGGTCAAAGCACTTTTCATACCAATCGGGTATGGCTAAAACCCGTTTGAGTTGAGGTAGACTATAAGTACCCAGGTACAGCGGTCGCTGAATGTCGTGTGTGAGTGCTTTAACCGCACTGTCCAAGACACAGAAATCTTTATACCCTCATTATTAGTGATAATATTGTTCCCATTTATATAAGTAGTTTTATTATTTATATCAATGCAAAGCAGAGATACCCCCATTTTATTTCGACAGGCATGCTACTGAGTGAAGAACCGCAAGGACAGCAAAATCGGTAAACGCTCTCTCACCAATCTCTCCAAATGGTCCCGTATTCAATC
>LXNI01000952.1_pt1 | contig 28902 bp, 22 predicted proteins | sample 809091 | NCBI WGS metagenome assembly LXNI01 (sample SAMN04870527, study PRJNA318959) | sponge metagenome | biome: 01000161; feature: marine sponge reef; material: water | host: Sarcotragus foetidus | place: Greece: Milos, Mediterranean Sea | collected 2013-05-29 | depth 5-7 m | reverse complement strand
TCGCCATCGGGGCGCTGCTTGTACTGGCACCGGCTTGCCAACCTACCGTTGAACGGCCAGCACCTCCCAATGTGGTCGTGATCGTCGCGGACGATCTCGGTTACGGCGACATCAGCGCCAACGGCTCCAAGACGATCCACACGCCGCACATCGATGAGTTGGCCGAGATGGGCGTGCGCCTGACGGACGGCTACGTCTCGGCGGCGGTGTGCAGTCCCACGCGGGCGGGCCTGTTCACCGGCCGCGTGCAAAGCCGGTTCGGGTATGAGTACAACCCGACCGCGAACTACGCCCGCGGAGCTGATGCCGAACTAGGCCTGCCTGTAGACCAGCGGACTCTTGGGAATTTGATGCAGGATGCTGGATATGCAACTGGCTTGGTGGGCAAGTGGCACTTGGGCGTGCTCGACCAGTACCACCCGTTGAACCGGGGCTTCGACGAGTTCTTCGGAATTCTCGGGGGCGGCACGAGCTATATCGACTCGGCCAAGCCGGGCGCTCATTCTTGGCCCGGCGCGATTTCGGGGGATCGCACCAGCACGCACAACGCACGCGAAATCATGGATGGATTCGAGGTCGTCAAGGTGGAAGAGTACTTGACTGACGTGTTTGCGGACCGTGCAGTCGACTTCATTGAGCGTCACGCGGACCAGCCGTTCTTCCTGATGCTGACGCCGAACGCTCCGCACACGCCGATTCAGGCCACCGAGGAGTATGTCAGCCGGTTCGAGCACATCGAGGCAGAGGGAGCGCGGATCTTTGCCGCAATGGTGGCATCGGTGGATGACATGGTCGGCGATGTAGTCGCGGCCCTGAGAAAGCATGATCTTGAGCGAGACACGCTCATGGTGTTCCTCTCCGACAACGGCTGCATCAATTACGCATCCGACGCGATCTGCACGAACGCGCCGCTCAGTGGTGCGAAGCGCTACCACTTGGAGGGCGGCGTTCGTGTTCCGTTCATCGTGAAATGGCCCGCCGGGCTACCGCAGGGAACGGTCTACGAGCAGCCGGCGATCTCGCTGGACTTGTACGCCACCCTCGCGGCGGCGGCGGGCGCTGAGCCCAGCCAAGCGGAGAGCCCGGACAGCGCGAACCTCTTGCCGTACCTGCGCGGCGAGAAGGATGGCGCACCTCACGAATTCCTGTTCTGGAGATCCGCGCCGAACATGTCGGTGCGCTGGGGCAAGTGGAAGCTGTGGAAGGTGGATCTGACGGATCTCAAGCAGGAGGACATCTCTGGCAGCAGGCTGCTGCCGGAGGTCGACTATCCGCCGGTCTCACCCCATGGCCAGCTGACGGTGCTGTACGATCTGTCGGCCGATGTCGGCGAGCAGGAGAATCTGGCAGAGGCCCATCCTGACATCGCCGCGCGCCTAGAAGCAGAACTCGCCGAGTGGAACGCGCAACTGGCGGAGCCGCTGTGGTTGAGTCGGCGGTCAACCATCGACGAGCTTGACGGGCGCATGATTCAGCTCTACTTCTGAATTGTCCGCCGGGGCTCGCTGCCCCAGCCACGAAGACGGTTAGTCTCCCGAAATGGGCTGGTATGCCGGCTGTGGTGCGCCCAGCCGGCAGATTCGCCGGAACCAGAGGCCGAAGTCATCCAAGATCACATAGTAGGTTGGCAATACCACCAGCGTTAGGGCGGTGGAGGCAAGCAGTCCGCCCATGACCGTCCGGGCGAGTGGGAAGTAGCTCATGCCCATCAGATTGGCTTCTCCCCACGCCAGCGGGATCAGGCCCACGATCGTGGTCGCGGCGGTCATGCAGATCGGGCGCAGGCGCTCTTCGCATCCGCGCAGGATCGCCCGGCGACGGGCGATACCCGTGCGCCTGAGGTTGTTGATGTGATTGATCAGCACGATGCCATTGTTGACCACGATGCCGATCAGGATGATCAGGCCGATCTGCGCCATCACGTTGAACGGCGTGCCGGTCAGTAGCAGGAACAGCACGATGCCCACAGCCGAGAACGGCAGCGAGAGCATGATGGCGAACGGGTGCAGCAGCGACTCGAACAGGGCGGCCATCACGAAGTAGACCATGACCAGCGCCAGCAGCATGCTGAAGAGGAACTCCTCCGCGTCCTTGTTCTGTTGCTCGGTGAAGAATCCGTAGCTCCAGAGGTATCCCGGCGGGTACGGCAGTTGATCCAGTACCGCCTTGACGGCCTCGCGTCCGTCCTCGATCCGCTGGCCGCGGTAGACCACTTGAATCTCTGTGAATGTCCGTCGGTTCTCCCGCATGACGCGGCTGGACACGCGCTCGATGCTCAAGTCCGCCACGTTGCCGAGCAATACCTGTTCGCCGGAATCGGATCCGCCCACTACGATCGCCTTGAGATCCTCGATGCTCTGCATGTCCGCTGGATCGAGCCCCATCCAGAGTTCCATCTCGCCTTCGGGCGTGCGAAAGTTCCGCATGCGTCTCGAGCGCACTGCGATCCCCAGCACCTGAGCGACTGCGCGCGGGGAGACGTTGTATTTGCGCGCCACCTCCCGGCGCAGGCGCACGCGCACCTCGTCGCTGGCTCCCGATATGTCGGTGTAGACCTCCGTGATTCCTTCCTTCTCGAGCAGCTTCTCCCGGGCCTCTTGCGCAAGCGCCCGCAACACTTGAGGTTCTTCGCCGTGAATATTGGCGCCGATCCAGTTGCGGTCGCCGTTGCCCTCTTGGCCTAGTTCGATCCGTGCCCCCGGAATGATGGGGAGGCCCTCGTTGATCGCCTCGCGTATCACGCCAATCTCGTCAGGCCCGATCGCATCCGCGTCGAGGTACGCACGCGTCCAAGCCCAGTTGTTTCCGTAGGCGCTCGAAGTCGACTCCAGCTTGAACCGGTCGCGGTTGGCATGGAGGAATTCCTCCACCGGGCCAACGAATTCGTGCTCGATCTTGGCGTAGTGGTAGTTCTCGCTGAATTCGTAAGCTATGCGCAGGGACGCCACGGCATTTGCGTCCGGCGAATTGTTCGGCACTATGTTGACCAAGGCCCAGATGGCGGCCCCCAGCACGGCCGGGACGCCGAGCAGGCCGACCGCGTATCTACGGTCCAAGTGCCAGCTCACGGTTGAAAGGTAACGTCGGACGAATGGCGTGCGACGGCTGGGGTGGCGACCTGGCCGAGCTAGGCGGAGAGCGAATCGCACCGGCGCCGCAAGCGCTTCCGACGCCCTGCGTTCCAGCTTGGACACGCCCTGCGCCCTGCCCTTGAGCAGCTTGGCCGCTGCCAGCGGAATGAGCGTCAGGGAGATGAACAGCGAGCAGAGCAGCGCGAAAATGATCGAGATTCCGGCATGGCTGAGCATGATCGAGATCTGCGATTCGCTGTCAAACAGTAGCGGCACGAAGATGATCAGGGTCGTGGACGTGGCGGCGACAACCGCGACACTGACTTCGCCTGCACCGAGTCGAGCGGCGCGCACTGGCGGCTCGCCCGTTTCCAGCCGTTGGAAGATGGATTCCAGCACGACGACGGCGTTGTCGACGAGCATGCCCGCGGCCAGCATCAGGCCCATCATCGAAATGATGTTCAGCGTATTGCCGTTGAAGTAGAGCAAGCCCACGGCCGTGAGCATTGAGAACGGTATCGCCAGCCCGATGGCAAGGCTGGCGTCGAGGCGTCTCAGAAACGCGAACAGCACAATCACTGCCAGCACAGCGCCGTAGAAGCCGGCCTTGACCAGTTCTCCCAGCCCGTCCTCGATTTCTTCGCCCGAGTTGTGCCACCAGCGTGCCGCGAGGCCATCCATGGAAGGATCCTGGGCCCACGCGTCGAAGGCGGCCATCACTTGGTCGACCACGTCTACGGTGTTCGCCTCGGACGTCTTCTGAATTGCCAGCCCCACCGCGTGGGCTCCGTTTTGGTGTCGGCCGGAGTTGCGCGGGCGCTCGTCGAACACCACGTCCGCAACATCGGCGAGCACTAGATTGTGCCGACCGATGGGGAAGTTGGCGATCGCGTCGACAGAGTCCAAGGCTCCTTTCGAAATCGCCGTGTAGCGCTGGCCTTTGTCGGAGACCTGTCCCAGCGAAAGGTTCAGTGCCGACCCGTCTAGCGCTCGGAACAGCTCGGAGATGTCGACCGCGTGGCGCTTGATGTCGTCGATCCGCAGGTAGACGTCCACCTGCTTGCGGTTGGTCCCCCACAAGACCACCTCGCCGACGCCGGGAATCCGCTCCAAGGGCTTGCGCACGCGGTCGTCGAGGAATTCGAAGTTGGTGCGCAGGTCCCGGTCTGCCGTCAGTGTGCCTTCGAGAATCGGGATGTCGTCGGTCGAGAAATTGTGGATCGTGATCTGGCGCAAATCCTCGGGCAGGGTGTCACGGATCTGCTCGATCTTCTCGCGAATGGCCGAGCGCAGCAGGGACGTGTCGGCGGCCATGCCGCACCAGATCTGCAGGCGCATGCCTTCGGGCGACGATGTCGAGTTCATCCGCTGCACGCCCGGCACCGTCGCCACCGCCTCCTCAATGGGCTTGGTGATCGACTCGAGCACTTGGTCCGGCGTTGCGTTGGCGTAGTTCGCCATGACGTACATCACCGGGGCGTCGAGCTTCGGCACCAGCATGAGTGGAATGCGGCCAACCGCGATCGCGCCCATGACCACGATCGACAAGAAGATCATGCAGATCGTGACCGGATTGCGGATTGCCATCGTGGCCAGGCGGGCTCCGGAGCCGCTGTTCTCGGCTGGTAGCATGGTTTCGGGCATGTCAGGACTGGGGCAGGGGACTGGGGGTGGGCCCGACTTGGCCGTCCGCGGGCTCGTCCCTGCCATCGTCCCGGGCAGGTGCGAACTGCTTGCGATCAACGAGCTCGTAGACGACTGGGATCACGAACAGGGTGAAGGGCGTCGATGTCAGCAGGCCGCCGATCACCGCGACCGCCATGGGCATGCGCACCTCGTCCCCCTCGCCCCACCCGAAGACCAGCGGAAGCAGCCCCAGCAGCGTGGTCAGCGAGGTCATCAGGATCGGGCGCAGGCGAATGCTTCCGGCGCACAGCAGGGCGTCGCGCTTGGACATGCCATGGGCACGCAGACGGTTCGTGTAGTCGAGCAGCACGATGCCGTTGTTGACGGCGATGCCGGCCAGCACGACCGCGCCCAGCAGCACGATTACGCTCAGCGCTACGCCCGTTAGCGCGAGCGTGAACACAACGCCGACCAAGCCCAGCGGGACGGTTAGCAGGATGATGAATGGGTGCAGCAGCGACTCGAACTGCGATGCCATCACGAGATAGACGAGAAACACCGCCAGCGCCAAGGCGAACGCGAGGCTCCGGAATGAGACCTCGAGTTCTTGGTTTTGGCCGCCGATGCTGGCCGTCGCCCCCAACGGCAGTATCGGGCGCAGTTCGGCGAGCATGGCTCGGATCTCAGCAGATGCGCCGCTAAGGTCGCGCCCGCTGAGGTTGGCGCTCACGACCGCGGCCCGTTGCGAGCGGATGCGGCGGATCTCCGCTGGACCGCGCCGGACCTCGACCTCGGCTACTTGGCCTAGCCGGATCGGCACGAACGGTGTCCTCGCCCGCTGGCTGGGGGAAGGCTCACCATCGCCGCGGGGCTCGCCTTCTCTTTGGGGGGATTCCTGCGCCGCAGCGTCGTTGTTCTCAAAGTCGCTGCTCGACGGACCTTGGACGCGTCGAGGAGAGCTATTGATGACCATGCTCTCGATGTCGGAGATTGCGTCGCGATCAGGCTCGTCGACGCGCACCAAGATGTCGATTTGACGGTCTCCCTCGCGATAGCGCGAAGCCACATTTCCGCGGATCTTGTTTCGCAGCACGTTAGAGACCTGCTCCTCTCGCAGGCCAAGGCGCTTCAATCGCCGCCGGTCGAAACGGATCTGGATCTCCGGGCTTCCCAAGCGGGCGGTGGTCTCGACGTCACGCAGCCCTTCGATGTGGGACATGCGGTCGGCGATCAGGCTGGCCGCGAGCCGCTGGTCTTCGATCTCGTAGGCGAAGATCTCCACCTCTACCGGTGTCTTGAAGCTGAACAGGGCGGGACGCTGGAAGGTCGGCTCAGCCTCGGGAATCTCCACAATGAGCGAGCGGATCTGGCGAATCACTGCGTCCTCGAGATCGTCGTCCTCGCGGTCCGTGAGCACCACGTGCAGCGTGCCGAGATGCTCTTCTAAGTCTCCGCTCGCGAATTGGTTCTCTTGGCTGCCACCTACGGAGGAGAAGACAGCTGCGACCCCGGGGATGGCTTGGGCCTGACTCTCGATCTTGCGCATTGCAGCGTCGGTGGCCTCTAGCGGGCGGCCCTCGGGCAGCTCAACCTCGAATGAGAACTCGCCTTGCGAGAGCGCCGGGATCAGCTCTGCTCCCAAGAATCGGAGGGTGATCCCAGCCAGCAGCACTGCGCCTAGGACGCCGCCCAGGACGACGCGCTTGGCGTTCAGCGAGCGCGCCAGCAGCAGTTCATAGCGCGCCTCCAGCACGGGAAACGCTCGGTCGAACGCTCTCAGGGGCGGCCCGGCCAAGCGCGACGCCCACGAAGACAGAGAGCGCAGCGCGGCCCGGAGGTCGCTGACGATAACTCGCGGAGCATCGACAGCGGCGAAGGTCAGGGCGCTGGCTCCCCAAGCGGCGAAACGATTAGCAGGCCGCGCGGAGCGCTTGGCCGACCCGGCTGGCACGCCTAGCTCGCTCGCGTCGCGAAAGCGGGCCGCCAGCAGCATCGGGATCACAGTCAGGGCGATCCCGAGGGACGCCAGTAGCGAGAACGTGATCGTGAGCGCTTGGTCGCGGAACAGCTGGCCGGCGATGCCTTCCACGAAGACGAGCGGGAGAAAGACTGCCACTGTCGTTAGCGTCGAGGCCGTGACCGGCATCGAGACTTCCTTGGTGCCGTTGTAGACGGCCTCCGCTAGCGGCATGCCTGGCTCGCGGTGGCGATGCACCGCTTCGAGCACCACGATCGAGTTGTCCACCAGCATGCCGATGCCCAGTGCGACGCCTCCTAGCGACATGATGTTGAGCGTGATACCGGATTGGTACATCGCCGCGAACGTTGCCATCACCGAGATCGGTATCGACGCGGCGATGATGGCCGTGCTGCGACCGTCGCGGAGGAAGACGAACAGAACGAGGGTCGCCAGCAGGCCGCCGACCAAGGCGGCCGACAGGACGTTGTCGACACTCTGGGTGATGAAGCGCGACTGGTCGAAGACTGCCGAAGTCTGCACGCCCTGCGGGAACGTCGGTTCCTCGCTCATCCTTTCGAGCAGATCCATGACCGCGCGCGAGACGGTCACGGTGTTTGCGTCGCCCTCCTTGTACACCGCCATCTCGACGCTCTCGCTGCCGTTGTAGCGTGCGATGATCTCGCGTTCCTTGGAACCGCGCCAAACGTGCGCGACATCGCGCATCACGATCTTGCGTCCGCCCTCGTCTGCGACTACGATCTCGCGCACCTCGTCAACCGAGCGGAACTCGTTGACCATGCGGACCATGTAGTTCATGTCGAGGTCGTACAGGCTGCCGCTGGCTTGGTTGAGGTTCTCTTGCCGCAAGATGTCGGTCACTTGCGTTATCGAGAGGCCCAGTTCGGCCACTCGCCGCTCGTCGATCTCGACACGGATCTGCTCCTCTCGGCCGCCCACCACTTTCACTGCGGCGACCCCTTCGACCGCTTCGAGGCGCTTGGAGAACTCCCGGTCGGCGACATCGCGCAGACGGGCCAGCGTCAGGCCGCCGTGGACCTGGATGCGCAGGATCGGGTCGTTTGCCGGATCGAAGCGCAGGATCACCGGACGCTCGGAGTCTTGCGGGAACTCGATCAGGTCGAGTTTCTCGCGTACGTCCACGCCCGCGGTGTCCATCTCGGTGTCCCAGTTGAACTCTAGGACTACCTCGGACTGCCCCGGGCGGGAGATCGAGCTGATGCGATTGAGGCCCCCGACCACGCCGACGGCCTCTTCAACAGGGCGGGTGAGCAGCGCTTCGATCTCTTCGGGCGCTGCGTCTTCGTAGTCGGTCTGAATGGTCAGTGACGGATAGGAGATTTCCGGCAGGAGATTGAGTGCCAGCCGGTCTAGCGACACATAGCCGAAGAGCAGTACGGCCGTGACGGCCATGAAGACCGTGACCGGGCGCCGAATCGCTATTCGCGTGATCTGCACTGGCTGGTCCCGCTGCCCCAATGGCAACTGCGGGGCTCCCGGAGGCGCTCGCTAGTTCGCCACCACACGGGTCTTGTCCCCGTCCTTCAGCTTTCCTTGGCCTGCGGTCACAACGATTGCGCCGGCATGCAATCCGGACGTCACCTGGATCGCGGTCTGGTCTTGGTAGCCGAGTTCTACGGCAGTGCGCTGAGCCGTGCTGTCCTCCCTGACCAGCACCACATAGGTCTGCCCGTCTTCCTCAATAACGGACTGCTTCGGGATCAGAATGGCGTCATCCAAGGTGTGCGTTTCGATCTCGACGCGCACGAATGCTCCCGGGCGGAAGGCAGGGCTAGGCGGCTTGAACCGCACGGCCACCTTCACCGTGCCAGTTTCGTCATCAACTACCGGGCTGACGCGCTCGACGGCACCTTTTGCCGACTCGCCGTCGGCGCTGCCCAAGCGCACGGCAGCCTTTTGGCCGGCGCGCACCGAGCGAGAGTCGTTCTCTGGCAGATACACGTCGGCATACAGGGGAGAAAAGGCTCCCAGCTTGTAAAGCTTCTCCGCGCTGCGGATCGATTGTCCGAGTTCGACGGTGCGCTCAGTGATCCGGCCGGCGAACGGCGCTGTGATCGCTGTTTGCGAGATCTGCAATTCGACCTTGCGAATCTCGGATTCGAGCTGGTCCTGTATGTGGCGGTTCTCCCGCACGGTCGACTCCACGGCCCGGATCTCGTGCTCCAGGTCGTCGATCTCGTGGCGCTGGACCGCAACCTCCGATTCAGCGAGCAGGCCCTCCCGCAGAGCCTCTTCGTTGCGTTCGAGTTCGGTGCGCTTGTTGCGCAGTCGAGTCTGGGTCTGTTCCGCGCGGATCACGGCAGATTCGAGTTGGATCTTGGTCTGGGCCAGCCTCTGTCTGGCTAGTTCTAGGTCGATTTGCAAGTCCCGGTCATCGAGCGCGCAGAGCACTTGTCCCGCCTCTACAAAGTCACCCTCCTCTGCCTTCACCGAAGTGACGATTCCGGCCGCTTGTGCTGCAACGGCTACCTCGCGTCGGGCACGCAGGTTCGCGGTCGATCCGAGCAGGTGCGAGATCGGTCCTCGCGTGGCAACTTCGGTTGAGACGGGTACGGCATCATCCGAAGCCGACGTTTCGGATCCAGCTTGCCCGGACTTGTCAGCGTCCCCGTCGGCGAGCCAACCGTTCGCTGCGTAGACGCCCGTGGTGAGGAGCACTACCACGAGTAGCGATGCATAAGTCTTGCCGCGAGTGGTCATCTACGGAATCTTTGGAGCCCCTCGTGAGAAGCAAGGCGCATACCTGTCAGACGCGCCAGCCGTTGTATCAGTTAACCCCGACCGCCGCCGAAAGTTTCAGCCGTGCGCAACTCCTCTTTTGAGTATGCACCATGGTTTCTTGCGCATTGAAGTATTTGGAAATCCTGTCTCTGGCAGCGGTCTCGCGGGGACGCCAGGGCTGTCAGGATTAGGATAGGGACGGGCAGGGACGGCCGAAGGTACTGGCGATGTGCGGAAGATTCACCCAAGATGTTGATGGCCACGATCTGGTCAATCTGTACGAACTGGAGTCGCCTCCGCTGCAAGCCGAGCTCCGCAGACGTTGGAACGGTGCGCCGACACAAGACTTTGCAGTCTGTCGGACGGATCCCTACGGACGGCGCGAGCTTGCCACGCAGCGATGGGGATTGATTCCGGCTTGGTCGCGGGATCCCAAGATCGGTTCCCGCCTGATCAATGCCCGGTCCGAGACGGTGGATTCCAAGCCATCGTTTCGAGCCGCGTTCAAGCGCCGTCGCTGCTTGGTGCCCGCCAACGGCTGGTTCGAGTGGCAGCATGCCGGGGCGCGCAAGCAGCCTTGGTGGATCTCGAGTGGCGGCGAGCCGTTCTCCTTCGCGGGCCTGTGGGAGACGTGGGATCGCGGTGCCGGCCGGGTGGATTCCTTTACGATCTTGACCTGTCCGGCGACTGCATCGATGCAATGGTTGCACCACCGCCAACCGGCGGTCATCCCTCGCGAACGCTATGCCGAATGGCTGGACCCTGCGGGCCGGGAGCCAGACCTGCTCGCGCTGGTCCAAGCTCCCTTGCCCGGGCCGTTCGATTGCCGCAAGGTCGGGACAGCGGTCAACAACGCGCGGAACGACTTCCCCGAACTGCTAGCCGCCATCTGAGTGCGCTGCGCCAACCGGAAGGGCTCACGCTTCGGGACTTGGAAGGCTTTCCGGCATTGGCATGCCAGCTTGTTTCATCAGCTCGATAGCGTTGCCGCGCATGGCCGGTCCGTCATGGAGCTTGTAGTCGAAGCGCATCTCTCCGTCGCTGAAGACATCGCGGAAGTGGGCGTTGGTCACCCGCTCGGGGCCTTGCTCCGCCCACCGCGTCACGTTGCGGTCATGGGTTGACAGCACTGCCAGCGACGACTCGCATCCCAACAGGAATTCCGCTAGAACGACCGCACCCGCGTAACGGTCGTATGAGTTGGTGCCGGCGAAGAGTTCATCGATCAAGACGAGGGTCGGGCGGCCTGCCCGGATGCTCTCCAGCACCAGCCGGATCCGGTTCAGTTCCGCTGCGAAGCGCGACTCGCCGCGCTGCAGCGAGTCCTTGACGCGAATGGAGGCGACCACGTCCGTGGCAGAGATCGTCATCGACCTTGCCCGGACCGGCGCCCCGGCGTAAGTGAGCGCGACGCTCGTGCCGATTGTCCGCAACAGCGTGCTCTTGCCTGCCATGTTCGCGCCGCTCACGACCAACACAGGATGGTCCTTGTCGAGGTTGACATCGTTGGCTACCGCTTCTTCCGCCAACAGCGGGTGGGCCAAGCCTTCGGCCTTGAGCACGGGCCCGTCCTCGACCAAACTAGGAAAGCTGTACAGCGGGTGCTCGAAGGCGAAGCAACTGAGCGACGAATACGCTTCGAATCCGCCGATGGCATCGATCCAGGCTGGCAGTCGGTGGGCGTGTTCCTTGCGCCAGCGCTCCAAAGCGAGGGCGGTCTGGGTTTGATACAGCACCAGCGGCCCGAATAGCCCGACAATCTGGTTGCGCCGGGCCTCGAACAGCGAGATCAAGCGGCAGAAGCCGCTGAGCAATTGGCTGGCACTGTGGCCATCGTGGCGCAGTTTGTCGGACAGCTCTCGCAGGTTGGGGGACTCGAATTCCTGTGTCTCCACGACCTTCACGAGCGAGCGCAGCTCGCTGCAGTCGTGGTGGATGCCCTCGGAAGTGACGACCTGCATGGTCATGTAGCGCTGGCCGAACTTCCAAAGCACAAGCTCGGCGAGCAGTATGCTGGCGACGGTGAGATAGCCTTCCGGGGTCGGGCTGAGAGCCAGTAGCACGGCTTGGACCACGAAAAGGGCGCTCAGTGCAAAGCAGGTCGCGGGGAACCATTTGGGGGCTGCGACAGGCTCCATCTCGGCCCAGGTTCTCAGCAGGTCCGTCCGGATGTAGGGCAGCTTCTTCGCCCCTTCTACGAAGAGCTTCTCGCGCAGGTCGAGTTGCGCCTTGAGTTCCTTGACGGCGGCCTGGCGTTCGATGATCACTGCCCGCGAAGCGGGCTTGGCCAGCATGTTTGCCAGAATCAGCAGACCGTCCCGAGTCGAGGCCAGGTTGAGGAAGTCGATCAGTCCGCCATCCTCGGTGAGGTCCACATCGCGCGCATAAGGATGTTGTTCCGGCAGCGTGAGGTCGTTAGACTTGCTTGCATCAATCTTGCGGCTCTCGCCCGTGACCGGCGTGGCGTACAGGATCATCGCGAGGCCGGCGGAGCGGCGCGAGTCTTCGATCCGCGCAAAGACCTTGGAGGAGGCGAGAAACGCCGCCGCCAGCAGGCCCACCGTCCACCACGTGAGGGAGGGAAGCGTGCTCTCGATCCACCACAGTCCGAGCAGGCTCAGTCCGGCCGCGACCAAGCGGGCGTTGCCGAGCCAGCGGTGACGTTTTTTCCAGAGCTTGTACTCACGGTTGCGGCTTTCCAGCCGCTCTCTGCAAATCTCAACTGGGCCCATGCGTGAATTCCATCGTGGTCAGGTAGCCAAACGGCCCACAGGGCCATCTGCGTGTATGAAGGTGTCTCGGGGGTCGTTGCAACTCAGTGCCCGCAGGCAGGCTCCGCCGGCCGGAGTGCAGACGAGCAGGGCAGCGGGTGGTACTGGGCCGTCATTCAGGCGTCGCAGCGAGGCTGCTGCTCGCTGTGAGCTGCGCCCGCGTGGGCAGCCGCGACGTGGCCTTCGGGCTCCTCCGCACCGAACCATTCAGCGGCGTCGAATCCCCAATAGTTGCACAGCAGCACGCCCCCGGGTGTCTCTAGTGCATCGCCGACTTCGATAGGACGCGGAACGTCGGCCTCGCCGCGCTCGGACTGCTGGCGCAGCGTGCGCCACAGTTCGTAGGGGCTCTCCGCAGCTACCTCCGGTCCCGCCTCGTAGTGCGACCGGCGCAAGACGAAAGGAGGTTTGCGGGGGCTCTTGTCCCGGAACGCCTCGCCCGCGTCGGCAGCGAGATACATGATGTGGAAACTGGTCATCGCCTTGCTCTCCTATTGTGCCGAACGCGGCCGGTCAGTACAAGACCCGCAGGAATGTTTCCTGCCCGCGTTCGATCTGCGGCACGTCACTGTGCCGACTCGTCAGCCGTGCGCAGCATGGCTCGCGCGCTCGCGCGGGCGTCGGCCAGCATCGAGATGCCCGCGTACGAAAAGCCGCTCAGGAAGAGCGCGATCACAGGCACGCCCAGCCAGTGTTCGACGTGGACTGCGACGCCCAGGCAGATGGCGAAGTAGGCGGCCGCGGCGAAATTGGCGACCATGCGCCACCCCCCGCGGCGACCGTACACCCTGCGCGCCTGAGCCGCAGCGGACCGGTCACCGCTGAATTTGGCGGTGCGCTCGAAGGCCGAGCGCGACCCGCACATGGCACCGACCACGGCCCGTGAGTTGCTGAGGGCCAGCGAGATGCCCGCCAGCACCAGCGGCGGGACCAATCTCAGGTGGCGATGGACGCCGCCACGGCCCAACTCTGCTTGGGACAGCGTGTAGAAGCTGGACAGCGAGCAGAAGGTGAGCAGGAACGCGGGCAGATCCAGCCAGAGCAGCCGGCCCCCGAGCAGTTCTTGGCGGACAAGCATCGAGGGGAGGATCAGCACTGCCAAGAGCAGCATCATCGGGTAGGCGATGTTAGCCAAGAGGTGGAACGCTGCCTCCACCTTGACGGTCCCGGGCTGGCCTGAGCGCAGCAGGCTGGGCAGCAGCTTCACCCCGGTCTGCAGCAGGCCCTTGGCCCAGCGGAACTGCTGGACTTGGAAGCCCGCCATGTCAGTGGGCAGTTCCGATGGCGCTTCCACGTGTGGCGCGTACAAGAACTTCCAACCGCGCAACTGCGCCCGGTAGCTCAGGTCGGTGTCCTCGGTAAGTGTGTCGTGTTGCCAGCCGCCCGCGTCCTCGATCATCGCCTTGCGGAGCACGCCGGCGGTGCCATTGAAGTTGAAGAAGCGCCCCGAACGGGCGCGGCCGCCGTGCTCGAAGACGAAATGGCCGTCCAGCAGCATGGCCTGCACGCGGGTCAGCAGCGACCGGTCCCGGTTGCGGTAGGTCCAGCGAGTTTGGACCATGCCGACATCGTGGTCGGCAAAGTAGTGAACAAGCTTTTCCAGGAAGTCCTTCTCCGGGGTGAAGTCTGCATCGAAGATTGCGATAAGCTCGCCGCGCGCTTGCCGCAAGCCTGCCGCAAGAGCGCCGGCCTTGTAGCCCTCCCGATTCGTGCGGTGGATGTACTCGATCGGCACGCCTGCAGCGCGCTTCTCTCCCACGATGCGCTCGAGGACGGCTGCGGTCTCGTCTGTGGAGTCGTCCAGAACCTGAATCTGCAGCAGGTGTCGGGGGTAGCGCAGGGCGCAGACGGCATCGACGAGTTCGGCCACCACGAACCGCTCGTTGAAGATCGGCAACTGCACGGTCACTGCGGGCAATTGCCCGTAGCGCTTCGGCGGCGGACCCTGCGCGCAGTCGCGATGGCGGTAGTACAGATAGACCAGCGCATAGCGGTGCAGGCCGAACAGGCTAAGCATGGCCATCAGCCCGAAGTACGCTCCGAGCAGCAGGAAGTCGACGATGCTCATCTGCGTTACGCTTGGGGCGATTTTGAACCCGCTTGCTCAGGGGCCGGCCGAAACGCTGCCGACCGCGCCGAGTGCCCGCAGCCTGGCTGTGGGCCTCGGACTGGCTGGCGCCCTCATTGAGGGCGGGCTGCTGCTAGCGTTGCGTCTCGAAAGGCCGGCCAGCCACGTCCCGGAATTCCTAGCTTACTATCTCCTGCTCTCGATTGCTTATTTCGCGGCTTGCTGGATTGTAATTCGCTGGGGAGAGCGCTTAACGGCTCTCCGATCTGGTCGTTGGATCTGGGCCGCCGCGCTGCTGTTCCGTATCACGGTCTTGCCGCTGGACCCGAGCCTGTCGGAGGACACGGCGCGCTACCGCTGGCAGGGCATGGTCCAGCACGCTGGAGGCGATCCCTATCTGGCGTTGCCTCAGGATGCGGAGTGGGAGAGTCTGCGTGACTCGACTTGGTCGCGAGTCGCCGCGAAAGACAAGCCGTCAGCGTATGGTCCAGTCTTGGAGCAACTCAACCTGTGGACGTACCGCTGCGTTCAACTCTGGGAGAGCGAGCCTTGGAGACAGGTTTGGCTCTTTAAGTTTCCGTTTGCTTTGGCCGAGCTGGGCGTAGGCCTGGCGTTGATGTCGCTATTGGCGGCTGCGGGACGTCCCCCGGCATGGGCTTTGATCTACCTGTGGTCGCCATTGGCGGTGACAGAATTCTGGATTGAAGGCCACAATGACGCCCTTGGCGTCGCGTTCGTTGTCGCGGCGCTGGCGCTGTCACTGCGAGGGCGTTCCACTTGGGCACTGGTCTTGCTGACAATTGCGACACTGTGCAAGTTTTGGCCCGCTGTCTTGTTCCCGTTCCTGGCCCTTACGCGAAGTCGCGACCGCTGGCAGGTGCATTGGAGGGGACTGGCTTTCGGCGGAGCGGTTGGCGTGGCGCTTTGCCTCTTGTACTGGCGAAACATCGCTGTGGTCTTGGAGGTGCTAGAAGGCTTTACGATGGGCTGGCGCAACAACGACAGCCTCTTTGCGGGCCTGCTCTGGCTGGCAGGCGGAGACATGGAATCGGCTGCCGGAGCGGGCAGGTGGATTCTGTTCGCTTGCGTGGTCGGCTTGCGCTGGCTCCGGCTTCCGCCGTGCTCAGGGGAGTTGGGCGCAGTGACTGCGGTCCTGCTGCTGTCGGCGAACTGCTTTCCTTGGTATCTGAGCTGGATGCTGCCGTTCTTGGCTGTGCAGCCGGTGCGGCCGCTGTTGCTTTGGACAGTGTTGGCACCGCTGGCCTACCACGTGGTTCCCGGCTATGAGGCTACGGGTACGTGGGAGTACGATGCCAGCTTGGTCTTCTTGGAGTACGCACCTGTGCTGGCTTGGCTGGGAGTGCTGGGTATCGACAGGTCGCGACGTCTCTTGCACGGGCTAGCCGGCTCGTGAGAAACTCCGTCCCGGTTGTGGAGCGAGCAGCGGGGCGTTCGCGACTGCGAGTATCCATCCCCCGGCCTCTGCGGACCGGAACTCTGCTGTGGCGCGGACTCGTCGTGCGAGCCTGCGGTCGATCGTGGCGAATCAGGTCGCCTGCTCGCCTGGGTGGACGCTGATCATGCGGCCCATGCGGCCGCGGTTGCGGAATTCCACAATCCCGTCGATCTTTGCGAACAAGGTGTCGTCCTTGCCCCGACCAACGTTCAGGCCGGGGTGGAAGCGCGTTCCACGCTGGCGGACAAGGATGCTACCGGCGGTGACTACCTGTCCGGCAAACCGTTTCACGCCGAGCCGCTTCGAGTGGGAATCGCGCCCGTTGCGGGAAGTGCCTTGACCTTTCTTGTGCGCCATGATTGCTCCAAGCTGGGATTAGTCCCTACTCGCCCGAGATGGAATCGATGCGAATCTGCGTGTAGTCCTGCCGGTGCCCGATGCGGCGGCGGTACATCTTGCGGCGCTTGAACTTGAAGACGTCGATCTTCTTGCGCCGGCCGTGGCCGGAAATGGTTGCCGAAACCTTGCCGCCGGTCTCGCTGCCCGCATGCAGGGCACCGTCCTCGTCAGAGACGGCGACGACCTTGTCGAAATCCACCGAGTCCCCGATGCCGCCATCAATCTTCTCGATCTTGATCTGGTCGCCGGGCGAGACGGTGTACTGCTTGCCGCCCGTTTCGATGATTGCGTACATGCTGCTTGATCCTAGGTAAGGAAAAGACGCAGGCCTCCCTGACGGAAGGTGACTGCGCCACACTGCTCCAATTGTAGCGGATAGGGGAGTCAGCGGTCAACAGTAGCCTCTGCCGGATCGGAAGACCGGAATGTCTGCGAAACCGCGCGTTCGGCAGTGTCGGCTTGGCATGCCCGTGGCGGGCCTCACTGCGCGGACTGGGACTGCCTCAGACGGAACTCGCCGGTCATGGCGGGGTCCTCGAACTCCACGAAGACGTCGCTTCCGCCCTCGGCCCCGGTGTACCGCCAGACCTCGAACGGGTGGTCGGCAGTAAACCCGCCGCCCTCGCTGGACGGTCGTCGGTACTCGCCACCCGAGGGGTGCGACTCGATCTCGTACGGCGGCCCTTGGGTGATATACGTCCGGCCGCGGTCGGTCTGCCAGCCGGGAATCTTCGAGGAGAACCGGTCGTTGGCCCAGGCGATGCGCCTGTAGTGCTCTTCCTTATATTCGTTCACGGTCGAGTCCGGCGTCGGGTCGCGCCGCGCCCAGAACGACTCGATAAAGTGCTCGCGCTCCTCGTCCGTTGTCAACGCGACAAACGCCTCGCGCTCCTCGCTCTCGATGATGTAGCGGACATCTTGGTCGAGCCAGCGCTTGAAGGTGAAGGAGCCCCGAAGCTCCTCTTCGGTGCATGCCGCCTGTGGCCCCATCAAACCGGCTACAGCCAGCGCCGCAATCCAAATCCCGAATCGGCTGTGCATCGCCCCTCCTTGTCGGCAGCGCCCCTCCGAATCGACTGGGCGCCCGGACCTCGCCCAACCGCGTCAGGGGCGCGTGCCTTGCGACGGTCCTTCCAAGCCTATCCTAGGGCCTCCTGTACGGACGGTCAAGCGTGAGATCGGGGTGCCGGAGTTTCTCTGCAATGGGCTTTCCGTCCGAGCTGGGGTAGCGTTTTGCATCCTTGGGCTCCCGGGCCAGGCTGCCGCTGGGGTGCGCGGGGCGTCTTACCGGTGCTGGCAGCGCGGCCACGCTTTGGTTCACCATCTTGTCCGCCATTTCACGCTCTCATGCGCACAGCTGGAAAGCCCTTGAAGTTTGGCAGCATCACCGCCCGGGGCAGAGGGCCGAGGGATCCTTGTTCTGGCCGTCAAGAGCATGCTGACCCAGCTCCAGAAGGAGTTCTGAAACCGCTTCACGATCCCGCTGACGAGACTTGACCCGGCGGGAATCCGGCGCGTTAGAAGCCGCATCCCTTCAAACCACCACCCGTTCTTCTACTACGACAAGGCGATCATCTCGATTGACACGCTGAAGCAGGACCGCGAATGCCGGGCAAGTCTGGAATCTGCGTACTGGGACCTCATCGTTATCGACGAGGCGCATTATGTTGCTGACCGCGATACGACTTCGATGCGCAGCCGCCTGGCCAAGCTGCTCGCGAAGCGCTCGGACACGCTCATCATGCTCTCTGCAACCCCGCACGACGGTCGGGCACGGAGCTTCGCGAGCTTGATGAACATGCTGGACCCGACCGCGATTACGGATCCGAACGGCTACGTGGCCGAGGACGTTCGCGCCCAGGGGCAGTTCGATCGCATCGTGCTCGCCAGCATGAACGCGAACCTGGCACCCCTGAAGCGAAGCATCGATTCCGCTAGGGACAGAGCGGGCCGGGCGGCCGCAGAGACTATGGAGCGGGCTCTAGTTCATGTCGCGGCCTCGAGGGCCAAGAAGGAACTGCTTGTGCTGAGCCACGGATCTCCGAGCCCGCTACTGGGCGGGCAGGCCTGAGCTCAGGTGGCGGCGACGCTGGCGTAGGACCGCGGGCTGTGGCGGACTCCCCTCCGGAGCGGCGGGGTGGTCGTCCAAGGACCGAGTGGACGCGGGGCCGAGCAGCGTCCCGCTGAGGATGACCACCGGTGGCCTGCCGTCGGTCGCGAGGATGAGAAAGTCCGCGACGCAAACGCCTTGGATTACACCACTCACGAGCGCAGGACGACCGCCTGATGGACGTACGGCAAACGGTGCAGACCGCGAACAATGGGTTCACATGCGCGTTCACCCAAACTTCGGTTGACCGCTGTGGGCCGTTAGCCCGCGTTGGTCACGTTCAAACCCTCAACAGTGAAGCTGTGATCGATCGCCTGACCACCTACTAGGATCCAGCCGTCGGGGCGACTCCAGTCGACAGTGGGCGTCGTGCCAGCCCGAGCGTTAGTTTCCTCGGTGCTGGTCTACCGAAACGCTCGCTTCACTGAGAAATGCAACTTGGGACTGAAGTCCAGTCGTCGGCCCTTACCGTGGAGATATCGGTCGTCTCGGTGGCTGAGTCTCTAGGTGCCGATCTCATCGCCAATCATCGACAGTGAGGTCCGGCACACGGCTGAACTCACGGACGTTTCGAGTCACGAGGGTTGTGCCGAGTGCCCTCGCATGAGCGGCGATTAGGAGATCGTTGTGACCGATGGTCCGTCCGACCCGTTCCAACTCCGCACGGATCGATCCGTAGTGTGCGTCCGCTGGGGCGGAAATCGGAAGTGTGTTGATAGCAGAAAGGACTGCTTCGAGTTGGCTGGAAAGCCGGGCTGATCGACGCCGTTCCGCACCGTACCGGAGTTCCGCTACGACGATTATGCTGATGGCGATGGAGCCCGGTTCCAGCGCGGCCACACGTTGGGCGATGTCTCCAGCAGGCCTGCGAACCAATTCCGACACAATATTTGTGTCCAACATGTAGCGGAGGGCGGGCACGTCAGAAGATGTCTTCGGGCTCAGAAGGAGGGTCGGAGATCGTCGGGAAGTCCTCCTCGAGCGGTGCCAACGTTGCTAGCACTTCTGCCAAAGAACGAGTGCGTTCCACGGCTTCGACAACGAGGCGACCATCGTCTCGGCGAATGGTGACCTCGTCGGCGGCGAGTTCAAACTCGCGTGGGATTCTCAGAGCTTGGTTCCTCCCGTTCCGAAAGAGGCGTGCGTGGCGAACCGACTCCGTTCTCTCCAATTCATGCCTCGGCATATGCCAAGCCTATGCCGACCTAGGCTCCGCTGTCAAGCGGTCTGCGGTCTTACGGTTCCCCCAGCAATCTTCACGACCCGAGATACAGGTGGCCTGTGGGCGGCTCCGAGCGCCTCGGCAGCGGATCCCCCCGGCCGGGCGAGCCACCGCTGCGGGCTGCTGGACCAGTCCGGTGGTCGCCGCTGAACGCGCTAGTGCTCATTCCGTCGTCTGAGATGGCCGGGCCCTCGGGAAAGGCCAAATCTAGCGCTGCTTAGGTTTCCCGAAATCGATCCTTGGAAAGCCGATAGTCCCAGCACCGCGCGGCTGTGCTTGGACTGCAGGACTGCGGCCTGACGATCCTTTGGCGTCGGCCAGTGGGCCCACGCTGGCAAGGATACCGTCGCTAGCCAAGGGGCGGTCGGGAGACTCGGGCCACTCGCACCTTGGTCTGCCATGGCCTCGGGTATTGGCGATGAGCTAGCGAGGATAGGTCTGGGTGTCTTGGCGAGCCAACACCAAGGCGGCGGAATGTTGCCTGCAACGCTCGCGGAAATCTTTAATCCGCTCCTGCAGACCCGGCTGTGCGATGAGATTGACTTCCTCCCCGGGATCGTCGTTTAGGTCGAAGAACTGCTCGAAATCGGGCTGACGCTCCCGAAAGTCCACATCTTCCTCACCGTATTGCGACTTGTCGCTTCGAAAGTAGCGAACGTACTTCCAGTCCTTCGTGCGCACCGCTTCCATGTACGGCCCGGTGCGCAGCAAGAACAGGCTCTCGATGAAGATCTCGTCCCGCCACTCGGCGTGCGAGTCCGCCAGCAACGGGCTCAAGTCCCGCCCCTGCATGCTCCTCGGCACGCCGAGACCGCCGAAAGAGACGATGGTCGCCGGCACGTCGATGCTGAGCACGAGTTCGTCGACCGTGGTCCCCCGTGACTCCGCGGGGGCGCGCGGGTCGTAGACGATCAGGGGTACGCGAGTGGTCAGATCGTAGAGCAGCGACTTGCCGCCCATCGCGTACTCGCCCATCAGCAGGCCGTGGTCGCTGCTGAATACGATCACCGTGTTGTCGGCAATGCCCCGGCGTTCCAAGCTCTCCCGTAGCTGGCCAACGGCTCGGTCGACGCCATGAATCAGCTGGTAGTAGCGCACGCGATGCTCGCGCAGCACCTCTGGGCCGAGATAGGAGTACGAGTAGGTCTGCATGCGACCCTCTCTTGGATGCACGTCCAAGGGGATATGCTTTGCGGTGTCGTCGCCGAACGTGCTGGGAGGTGGCAGGCTGGCGTCGCGGTACAGCGAGCCGTAGATCGGGTGTCGTGCCAGCTTCGGATGGGAGTTCGCCGGCTTGGTCATGCGGGTCGCTCCGTCTTCCTCGGGGTAGATCATCGACCCGGAGATAGAGCCGTGCGGGGCCGAGAAGCTGACCGACAGCATGAAGGGCTTGTCTGCCGGCGCACCGTCGAGGAACCGCTCGATGCTGTCGCTCATGATCGGCGTCACGATTTCCCCAGCGGCATCGTGATAGATCGCAAGGTGCGCGAACTCCTTGGGCCAGAATCGCGCCCAGTCATCGTGGCCACGCCAGAAGTCGAACTTTTCCAAGGGCCTGCCGCGGAAGGAGTACTGTTGCAATCCGATCTTGCCGACGAAGCCGACGTGATAGCCCTGTTGGCGCAGCAGGGCGGAGTAGGTTTGGTCCCACTGGGCGTCGGAAAGCACGTTCGGGGATGAGAATCCGATCTGGTGCACGCGCTCGTACTGACCGTTCATGAAGCTCGTGCGGCTGGGCATGCAAACTGGTGCGACCACATGGGCTTCGGTGAAGCGCACGCCGTCCGTGGCGAGCTTGTCGATATGCGGGGTTTGCAGGACCGTGTTGCCGGCGATGCTGAGAGCGTCAGCCCGCTGATCGTCGGTCAGCAGGAAAATGATGTTGGGTCGGGACGTGGATGGCTCAGGACTCTGGCAGCCTGTGATCGCCGCGAGCAGGCAGATAGTCGCGCACAGGCGGGCGAGTGGTCCCGGTAGGAGTAGTGCCGGTCTCATGGAACGCATCCAATCATAGGGCAACGTCTTCGATTCGGGCATCCCGCTGGCGTGCGGCTCTCTCGGCTGGTAGGGCGCTTCCAATTACCAGAATCGACAACTGGCGGAGTCTTGCCACAAGAGCGGCGGCTCCATATGAACCCTCATTCACAAATATAGGTTTACCTTAAGCATAAGAGCAACTGGCGAAGCGTATGCTATTGGGTGCCCTTGAAGCCACCGTGAGGTCGTGGGGCTTTCCTCACTAGGCGCCGGATTCGAGATGCTAGACCCATCACCACCGCTATTACGATCAGCAGAGGCATGAGTCCATGCACGGAAAGCGCAGGATCAGGCGGAACTTCCGTGTCTGCTCGCCTACTCCGGGACCGGGTTGCAGCACGCTCAACAATGCGGTATTCACAGAGCGGAACTACATGACGCTCTAAGAGATGGACGAGCCGGACCGCGACGATCATATTACGAGACTCAGTTTCCTTTCGGCCTCCGTGACACTAACTAACTGCGATCAGCAAGGCGGTGATGGCGACACGACCCTATGGGGTGAGTACACTTGGTCTAGCCGTATGCAGGTAATGTCACGCGCACGGACGCTTGCACTTGTTCTCGCTGTCGCCGTTCCTCTCCTCGCAGAGGAGAACCACAGGCACTCCTGGGCGGGCGTCCGTGCCATCCCCGCGGGCAGCCGCGTCTTGGTAAGCACCGTAGACGAAACGCAGGTGCCGCAGAAGCTGCAGCGTGTCAAGGGCGTGCTGGAATCGGCTGACGGGAATTCCGTAACGGTGATCACCGGGGGTTCGGTCGTGGAGGCTATTCCGAAGGACTCCATCGCGGTACTCAAGGTCTACCAGCCGCCGGGGAAGCGCATGGTGGGGTGGATCGCCACAGCCGCCACCGGCGCTCTGTCAGGCGGGGTCCTACTGGGAGGCGGCGGTGTGGACAGAGAGGCCCAAGGTGTCCTGCTCATGATCGCTGCGGGCGTGACTGTCCCGGTCGCGTGGGCCGTGTTCCGGGCCACGCGCTTCCGGACGGTCTACCACGCGCCCTGACCTGTCTGGGATCTTGGCCATACAAGCAACACGCGGGAACTATGCCCCGCCTATTCGCTGCAGCCTCGGTGATCAATCGGAGCCCTCCTTAATCATGTACTCTGATCCGCAATAAGGTCTGCAAAGCCTTTATTCGTGGGTTCGATTCCCACCCGCGCCTCCACTCCGTAAGCTCTTGAGTTCGTGGTAGTTCCCTTTATTTCATGGACATATGTGCGTAAGAACACCTCAAGAAATCGCAGCCTTCCGAAGCATTCGCGAGCACCGAAAACGAATAAAATGGTCCGAACATGGTCCGACGCAAACGGCCCAACCCTGTTCGGCTCCCCGCCGTAGCGACCGCGCCTGAGGGGGTACACTGAGGCGTGGAGAACACAGCCTCACCGCACCGCTACGCTGGCCTCGAGAGACAGTTATCCATCGAGAGAACACAGACTCGCGCCTGTGGCAGTGAACCTCTCTGCCATGCTGACGTGGATGCCGCCTACGATCACTCTACGAATCAGCGAGTGCGATGGCAAGTGAACCGCTTGCTGCTAGCTGGCTTTCTTGTGTCCCATATAGCTGCGGGCCAGTCCCGACCAGATGAACTGCGGTTTCATCCGGGTTCCGGAAATTCCGGTACACAAATTCCATGAATTCTGGCGCACTCTGACACCTTGAGATTCGAGCTTCCGCTGTGTGCCCCTTCGGATGGGGACCGTCCGAAGGTCCCTCTCAGAAGGAGGGTGCCGCGGTGCATGATGCAACCAAGCGCTCCGAGATCGAGACCCTGCTCAGGGCCCGGGTGGCGGAAATTGCCGAGGTCTGCGTGCGGACCGCGCACCGGGTCTGGGTCGAGACCGAGGCGCGCTCCTCCGGAGTTCGCGAGTGTTGCATCGTTTGCACTGAGTGCTCACAGGAGTTTTCCGAGCCAGCTTGTGACCATGCTCGGACCTTCAATTCCGTCTCTGAAATGGCGGCCTAGGGTTTGGAGGTGTCTGGAGATACTTAGGATGGCCGGAGGGTGAGGGATGCGCCAGTGCGCAGTACGTCTTGCTTGTCTCGTTGGTGATTAGTGCGCAAGTCTTCTGGTTCGTTGATGACCGGCCTCACTCACTCGGGTGCACTCTCTGGATGATCGTCGTCACGATGGCGCCGCTGTTGAGGTGGTCGTGCTAGTGTTGGGTAACCTTGGTGCTAGTCTGATGCACTTGTCGAATGCTTGGATTGGGAATAGATCGTGGCGGAGTTGATTAATACGAAGCTCGAAATGCGACTCCTGTTCCTGTTAATTCTGTTGCTGGTCCTAGAGCCGGTGAGGGCCTCGTGGGACGCGGTTCAGGCACTTCCGGTGGGGACCCGAATCTCGGTGGTGACACTCGAGAAGTCGTGGACAGGCAGGGTTGAGTCGGCCTCTGTGGACTCAGTTGTGCTGTGTACCAAAGGTAAATTGCTGCGATCAATCGCGAAGTCGTCCATTCGTAAGGTCAATGTCAGTAAGCCTCTAGGCAGGCGCTGGGCTGCCGTGGGCGTTGCAGTTCTGACCGGGACCCTTGCGCTTGGAGTCATCCCGGAGAAGTTGTACGACTTGCCCAAACGAATCACAGTGGGGCTGGGATTGGCAGCCACGGTGCCTACGGTGTATGCGCTGTATCGGGTGGCTAGGCCAAGAACGATCTACCGCGCCCCTAATCCCTGACCCGCCATTCGAATCCGTGGTGACAGTTCGAGCATATGGTCTGAGCTTAATGGCCGATGCTTCCGAAATTGGGACAGACTTAGTTTTCCGGAGTGGACAGTTCTTAGGTCACTCCGTGTGGGGCCTGTGTGGTAGGGGCTCATCACTAGTGAGAAGGCGAGTCCCGCTGGATTCGCGCAGCACACGTTCGTAGATGACACGCCGGTCGTGAAGCCAGTCAGCCATGCGATCCCAGTTCGCCCGGTCGGATGTGTTGATCTTGAGGGTGGTCCCGCCCCAGGGCGAGAGTTGCTCACCGCCGAGCGCGGCCCTGAGAGGTTCCCAGTGAGGCTTGATCCTGGCTTGCAAGGCGTCTGCGGGCTCACTGGGTTTCCCTCCGAGAAAGACCCCTACTCCCCCAGCAGCCACATACAGCGAGACCAGCAGGTCTGCCTCTTCCACCCGGCGATAGACAGTGGAACCTGCGTATCCATGCCGCACTTCGCTAGGATGCCGACCCCGGACATGATTCCAAAAATCCCGCCGGAACTGCCCGAGTTCGCTGAGGCCCTCTCGTCTCGACTCCTCCTTGACGCTGCGGTTCCAGTCGTTCGGATGCTCCAGTACCTCGAAGACGGGCGCAAGGGGGGAGTCCCCGATCTGGACAACGCGGATACGAACCGCAAAAAACGCGTACGGATCTTCGGTGTGGTCGTTGAGCCAGCGGATGGCCGACAGGTGCGCGGCATCGAACGCCTTGGCGATCCAGACTACGACCTTTGCATCCAGGCCCGCTAGGTATGCCAGGACCTGGCCCAGGTGCTGCAGGTTGGCATCTTCCAATTGGTTCTCGATGAGGACTCGGCTATCGTCTGTCGGATCGCGAGCCACGATGTCCGCGCGATAAGGCCCCACACTTTGCTCACTGCTCTCGTGTTCGAGTTCGATGCCGATCACGTCTCCTAGGCGATTCAGGTGCTGAGCAAGCCAGGGTGTGAATTCATGCGCTTCGTGCTTCCATGCCTCTCGCAGATCCACTGGCTCCAGCGTTCCTAGCTCCGGACTGCTCATTTGGTTGCCCCCTTCTCTCAGTGCCCGGCTGAGAGGCACTAATCCGCCGATTGTACCTGTGCGCAAAGAGCGATTCGGCACCCAAAGCTTTGTTCCGGGCGGCTACTTGACTCCTGAACTGGGTCTCCTCGCCTTCACCTATGCCCGCCGCGAATGCACTCATTAAAGTGGAAGCCTGGGGTGCATCCGCTTCTCACTTGGAAGAGTCTCTCTTGTATATGACCCGGGTCCTGTTGAACAACAGGAACCCGCCCGCAGCGATCGGGGCGGCGATAACGAAGTTCACTAGGGCATGCCCCCGTGAGTTCAAATCCAGAGATTGTCCCCGCACAGCCGGGGCCAGTACGTAGATCCCCAGAAAGGCACCGCCAGTGGCGAGATAGCCTGACAGGCGCTTCAGTATCGATCGCCGCACACGAACAACCGCAACCCGGCCTCGATTGAACGTCCTGCTCGCGCCGGGAGACACCATGAGCTTGATGGACGTCGCATCGGCGCTGACCATCTTCCCTGTCACGGTCGAGTACTCGCTTATCTCGGCGGGAGGTTCGCGATCGATTCTCAGAACTATTCGGACCCCCTTCGGCTGTGCTACCACCCTGACCCAATCAGGCTTCGGGCGCTTCCCGATGGGTTCAAGGCCCTAGTTGCCGTTGCACAAGCCCACTCCACAGAGCAGGGCCGGGAATAGAATGCGGGCTCGTCTAACGAGGGACACGCGGCATCACCAATTGTTGCCTGAGAGAGCCTTCCAATATTGCCGTCGATCAGGGGTACGCGCTCGCATGACCCGAGCGTGGGCATTCCTCAAGGCATATTCCACGACCGGCTATCGCATCGGATCGTCACGAATCGGGCAACCAAAGGCTCGTGTCTGGCGACGTCGCCATGGGCGGCCACGGCGTGCCCAGCGGTGTCTAACAACCAGTACTCCGTGTTCGTAATGCCAGCAATTGCTTCGCTGACGGGTAGCCAAACGATCCGATTCCTCATTCCGGAACTTGCTTTTGTCTTGCTGACTGGTGTGCCGATGGCCTACGCCGGATCGAGGCTAACGACGTTTGGTTGAAGGTGCAAGCAGTCGAGCCTGCAATACAAGCGACGGTCTTGGTTCAAAGGGATCAAGCTCCTCAAGGGAGCAGGAAGATCAAGGGCCGTTGCGAGTCGGCCTCGGAGCAAGGCGTGACGCTCACTAAACCTAATGGAAAGGCAGTATTGCGGCCTTTTCGCGCTGATGGTGGCCTCCCAGCAAGGCGGCGGAGGAAGCGGGTGCGTACTGTCCCTGGTCCGATCGCGCGGGCTCTCGGCAAGCAACGCTGGATGTGTTCTACTGCACGTAGCGACCATGGACAAGCGCAGCTTTGAAGAGATCGAGATTGGCGAGGAGCACGAGACGCCAGCGATCACAGTGACCGATTGGCACGTGATGAACTTTGCCGCCGTCTCGATGGACTTCTTCGAGTTGCACACCAACGAGGAGTACGCCCGCAAGACCCAGTTCGGGCGGAGGGTGGCACACGGGCTGCTAGGCTTGGCAATGGCCGATGGCCTCAAACACCGGTCTTCGTTCCAAATCGACGCCATCGCATCGCTGCACTGGTCGTGGGAGTTCTCCGGGCCGATCTATATCGGGGACACGATCCGGGCGCGGCTTCGCGTGACAGACAAGCGCCCGTCGCGCTCGAAGCCCGACCGTGGCGTGGTTACGGTCGACTACGAGGTCTTGAACCAGAGCAGCGAAATCGTGCAGCATGGCACTAACAAGGTCTTGGTGCAGAGGCACTGACAGGCGGCGCGCCCAACAGGTGCTAGCGCAAGACTCTTAGCTGCGGGAGCGACGCTTGCCGTGACGAGGTGAACATGGCGATTACAACAGAGGCGATTGAATATTCCGACGGCAGCACCTTGCTGCGAGGGCAGCTCGTACGGGAAAACTCCCGGACCGAGCCCCGCCCGGGCGTGTTGATCGCGCACACATGGGCGGGCTGCGGGCCGTTTGAGTGCGGTAGGGCAGCCGAGATTGCCAAGCTCGGCTATGTCGCGCTAGCTGCGGACCTGTATGGTGGTGGCATCGTAGGCAGCAGCACGAAAGAGAACGCCGAGCTCATGTCGGTCCTGCTGGAAGATCGCGCCTTGCTGCAGCGGCGCATGACGGCCGCGCTGAGTACCTTGAAGGCTCTCGAAAGCGTAGACGCGGACCGCACGGCCGCGATCGGCTACTGCTTCGGAGGGCTGTGCGTGCTGGACTTGGCTCGCACGGGAGCATCATTGCAAGCGGCGGTGAGCTTTCACGGCCTGCTCAACCCGCCGGACAACGTCGAGGCCGCGGATGTCCGAGCACGCGTGCTCGTGCTGCACGGGTGGGACGATCCGATGGCGAAGCCGGAGTCCGTACAGGCGCTGGCCGACGAACTCACGCGGGCCCGGGCGGACTGGCAGGTCCACGCATACGGGCGCACGATGCACGCCTTCACGAATCCAGCGGCAAACAACGCTGAAATGGGCACTGTCTACGATGCCCAAGCCGACCGCCGGTCTTGGAGCTCGATGCGCCAGTTCCTCCGCGACTCATTCGAGCTGGACTAGTTGCGGGATCTAGCCGAAGGGCGTTCCCCCCGGGGCAGGAACGGGTCGTTTGGGTCCCAATGTGGCTTGTATGCCGTTGGATAGCGCTCTTTGGCCCTGGACTCGTCGTAGTTGGGGTTGGGTGGGGGCATCGTGGCGCCGACCGATTCCCTCCAGGCTGCTAGGGCCTGCTGCATCGAGGCGGCGCGCTCTTGTTCCACGCCGGATAGGTCCTTGCTCTCCGCAGGATCATCAGCGAGGTTGTAGAGCTCAACATGCGAGTCTTCGAAGAACTCGACCAGTTTCCAGCCGCCTCGGCGAATTGCCCCTGCCGGTGCCGAGCCGGCGTTGGAGTAGTGCGGGTAGTGCCAATAGAGCGTGTCCCGCTCCAACGTTCCGGTCCGCCTTAGCAGAGGCATAAGGCTCTTCCCGTCCGTGGTGTGGCCTGCGGAATCTGCCGCCGCGGCAATTTCGAGGAGCGTGGGGTAGAAGTCGATGCTGGTGACGGGGGTGTCTTCGCTGGCGCCGGCTTGAACCATCTGCGGCCAGCGCACGATGAGGGGCTCGCGGATGCCACCCTCCCACACGTAGCCTTTGCCCGATCGAAAGCCCCCGTTGAAGGCCCGGCTCGGCACTCCGCCGTTGTCGGAAAAGAAGAAGACGACCGTGTTTGAGGCCAGATCGTGGCGCTCTAGCAACGACAGCAAGCGCCCCACGCTGTGGTCGACACCCTCGACCATCGCGGCATAGACCGCATTGTCGCGATCGGTTGGATCGTCCCGGCCCGCATAGCTGTCGATCAGGCTGCGCTTGGCTTGGATCGGAGCATGCACCGAGTAGTAGGACATATAGAGGAAGAATGGACCGCTGCGGTTCGCCTCGACGAAGCGCTCGGCGGCCGCCGTCAGCGAGTCCGTCAGATAGTCGCCAGACTGAGTGCCCGGGACTGGGACCCGCCTGTGCGGTGCGAACATGGTGCTGTGGGAACTCCATTGGCCGGACGCAAAGCTCTCGTCGAAGCCGTGTCTCTCCGGCATATAGTCGCCCGCACCGAGGTGCCACTTGCCGATGCAAGCCGTGGCGTAGCCCGCCGCACCCAGTGGCTCTGCGATGACGGTC
>LXNI01000951.1_pt1 | contig 28907 bp, 20 predicted proteins | sample 809091 | NCBI WGS metagenome assembly LXNI01 (sample SAMN04870527, study PRJNA318959) | sponge metagenome | biome: 01000161; feature: marine sponge reef; material: water | host: Sarcotragus foetidus | place: Greece: Milos, Mediterranean Sea | collected 2013-05-29 | depth 5-7 m | reverse complement strand
GTTATCTAGGCAAATTGCATAAGTCCCTGTATACTGTGTCCAATGCAACATTGGGCAGGAGTATAATGGTAATCTCTGGTTTCGGGTTTCAACAGCTTTCAGCCGCTATGAACTCAACCTTTCGCTACTGACCATGTGGGTGGCCATCGTCCTCCTCGGCTTCGGAATCTTCATACCGATCCGATATCAAGTTCAGTTTTTCTCAGGACTACACGGAGTACATTTTGAGCGCCGCACGAACACAGGACCTCACGGTTGAAGAGATCCGCAAGTTAGCGTTGCCCTTGAGCGCGCATGTACTTTCCGGTGAAGGCCTGCTCGATCGCTCAATCACCTGGACGACGGTCATCCACCCGGAAGATGATATTGACTCGAAGTCGGTTCAACGGCGCGAGCTTATTCTAATCGCGTCGCTGACCAATCCACCAAAGGCGCACAGCGACACGGAGCTTATCCACTGGGCCAAGAAGGTTGACGCGTCGGCGGTCGTGTTCTGCGGTCTGGTCAGCACGTCAGCGTTGGCGGAAGCCAAGTCATGCAATTTGCCTGTGCTGTCGCTGCCCGAAGAGACCCGCATTCGCGATGTAGAGAAGACGATCGTCGGCTTGCTCGTCAATCGTAAAGGCAATATCGAACGACGCGGAACACAAATCTACCGTCAACTCACTCAGATTTCGTCGCGCAATGAAGGCATGGACGAGCTCATCAGCGCGATGGCGCGCTTGACCAAAAAAACGGTGATCTTGCAGGACAAGCGCCTGCGCCCCATCTCCCACAAACTCCAACCCAGCATCATCGGCGTCTGGGACGATGTCGAGTTCTTCCTCAAGAAACAGGACAACTTGCCGGTGGAATTGCATGACCGCCACCGTGTGATCGAAGTCGATCCGCCGGTGCTGATGCAGGCATTGCCCGTTTCCGGCGTCGCGCGGCTGGTCGCGCCAGTCATCACCAAGAATATCGGGCGTGGCTGTCTCTCGATTATCGGCCTGGAGAGCGACCTGGACGAAGTCGACCAACTCGTATGCGAGCACGGCGCGGCGGCTTGCGCGCTGGAGATGGCGAAACAGAAAGCCGTCAACGAAACGGAGAAACGCCTGCGGGGCACCTTTCTGGACCGATTGCTGCTGGGGGATGTCAGCCTGCAGGAGGCGGTGCGACAAGGCGAGCGCTTCAAGCATGACATGACGCGGACGCATGTCGCCTTCGTTCTTTCCTGGCGCGGCAGCAACAAACCCTCGCTACGGCGCTTGGAGACCACGGTAAATGCGATTATATCGGCGCAGGATGCCTCTGCGCTGGTCTGGACGCGCGAAAAAGAAGGCGAAGTCGTCGTGTTCCATGCGACCGACTTTGAAGACCCCGTCGACCATAGTCTTGCGCTGTCGAATGCCTTCAGCGACGAGATCTGTCAGCAGCATCCGCAGCACCGGGTCGCAATCGGCTTGGGGCAAGTGGCGCGCGATGTCAACGCCTGGCGCGCCAGCTACCGCGACGCTGTACAGGCGATGGAGTTGGCCGAACGACTGCAAACTGACATTCCGCTGTTCATCGGCGACTTGGGGGTGTACCAACTGATCTTGAGCCTTTCAGATCGCAATCGGCTCAGTGAATTCTGTGAACAGACGCTGGGTACGCTGACCGAATACGATATGCGGCAGAACGCAGACCTCATCAAGACGTTGGAAGCCTATTTCAACTGCCACGGGAATTTGTCGCAAACCGCTGAATCTCTGATCGTGCATCGGAATACGCTGCTCTATCGCATGAATCGCATTAATGAAATCGCCGGCATCGACCTAAGCCGTCCTGAGACGCGTTTGGCCTTGCATCTGGCGCTGACGATACGCCGACTGCTGACCCTCGCTTGACCCGCGCTCTCGAAATGCGAGGTATTTTCTGAATGGCTGCGTCTCGGTTTTTGCTAATTTCTGACCAAGTAATAGGCCAAATATTGTCTACCTTGTACAAAGTGCCTAAGAGAAAAGACTTATTGTCCATAAGTTCTTTCAATGGCGAGTCTGGCGGCGCTTGCTAGAATTTCTGGCAGAATTAATGTATCATCTACGCGATATATGGGTCGCGCATCCGGCTGATATACGCTTGGAAGCGCGCGAAAGAAGATTTACTACAGGGACCGTTAGTTTAGACCTTAGGATGAGAAATGACTGGGCCAAACAATCATTCCCTCAACGATCCCTTCGCCGATCTTCATCCGATTGATCGCGATCACCGCGATGCCTGCGCCTTGATTTGCTCGGTGCGCAAGGGCGGGCAAGCGACGCACGGAAACGTTAAACGAACAATCGAAGCCTTGACGCGCATGGGCCACCGGACGGGCTACGTCAACGGCGAAGGCGATGGCGTCGGCGTCTTGACCGACATCCCGCGCCAGCTATGGACCAAGTGGCTGGCTGAAGCGGGCTTGCGTTCATCGCTGGCGACCGACCGCAATTTCTGGGTCGCCCACGTGATGATCCCGGCGCACGATCGTACGCGCGCCCAATACATCGTAGACCAGATTTGCCGCCAAATCAGCGAAGAAGGGCTGCACATACTCATCGACCGCGCCGGACGGGTGAATCCGCAGGTGCTGGGACCCAATGCCGAAAAGAAAGAACCGGTCTTCTGGCAGATCGCCGGCATCAATGGCCAGGTGGCGTCAGAGAATTTGGACCGCACGCTGTTCGAGCTGCAAGTTCAGCTGGAGCGCGAGCTTGAAGTTCATTTCCCGTCATTCTCGGCGCATAGCGTGGTTTACAAAGTGCAAGGCACGATTGAGATTCTGCGCCGCTATTATCCGGAACTGCGCGATCCCGATTACGCATCGGCGATTACGATGGGCCATGCCCGTTACAGCACCAATACCAACCCAATCTTTGAGCGCGCGCAGCCCTTTAACCTGATCGGGCATAACGGCGAATTCAACACCATTTCTCGCTTCCGCCTGGAATCAGAAATGCTCGATATTCCGATGGTTGACGCCGGCTCCGACTCCCAGGACGTGGATCGCACCATATACGCCTTGTGCATGCGCTACGGCATGGACCTTATCGAGGCGATGGAGCACATCTTCCCGCCCTTCGAGCACGACTTGATCCAAACCGCGCCCGACATCCACGCCATGTACACCGAACTGCGACAGTCCTTTGGACCTTTCGCGCAGGGCCCGGCGGCGGTGGTCGCCCGGCTGGGCAATCAAGCGGTCTTCAGCGTCGATGCCTTGGGCCTGCGTCCGCTCTGGTTTGGCGAGACCGAGAAAGAGTACTTCATCACATCCGAGCGCGGCGTGTACGCGCTGGATTCGATGTCGGTCAGTCCCAAGCCGATGGCGCCCGGCGAAAAGATCGCCATGACCGTGAATACCGGTCAACCGATACAAGTGCTGGACTACCCGGCTATTCAGCAATACGTCTACAACAGACACCGTGATCGCAAACCTGCCGCTTCCGTCAATGGAGGGATATGGCATGCCGAGGCGGCGAACGGCGGCGCGCCTTCCGCGCCAGCCTATCCGATGCCTCCCAGCGGAAATGGCGGCCACGCGGCACAAGCGCAAGCAGCGCCTGTGGCCGTGATGGAGCGCAGCCTCGAGCGGCAGAAGACAAGGACCAAGCTGCCATGGGCGCATGCTCCTATCAAGGTGAATGCCGCTGTCATGTCGGGTTTCGGCTGGGAACGTTATCACGTTGAGATCGTTTCCGCGCTGGCGCAGAACGGCAAAGAGCAGATCGGTTCACTGGGCTGGGATGGCCCGCTGGCTGCGCTGAGCAATACCCGCGCAAACCTGGCGGACTTCTTCAAAGAAACCATCGCTGTGGTGACCAACCCCTCGATCGACCGTGAACGCGAGCAAGCGCAATTCTCGTCCCAAGTCTTGATCGGCCGTCGACCGGACGTCGCCTCGGGGCGGGACGAAGAGGCCACGTTGATTCGGCTGCAAATCCCCTTGCTGCTGGAGGAAATCCAGGAGTTTGACGAAGTCGATACGCTTCACGACCTGGCGACGAAGCATGGAACCATGCTGATTGGCGATCTGGCCAATATTTTCCAGGACCGAATCTCATTCTTGTCCATGGGCTGTCCGATGGATACGACAGTCGACCTGGCTGTGGAGGCCTTGCAAGACCGGGCGGTCGAAGCCGTCGCCAATGGAGCGGAATGCATCATTCTGGATGACAGCGCCATTGCTAGCGGCGAAGAGTTGTATATGGATCCGCTGCTGGTCGTGGCCGCTGTGGACAAAGCGCTGCGTCAGGTTGATGTAAGTCCGAACTTGCGGCGTCGTACCGGAATCGTTGTGCGCTCGGGCGCTCTGCGCGACTTGCATGATCTGGCCCTGTGCTTGAGCTTGGGCGCCAATGCGGTGCTGCCCTATGCCATGTACGCGGTAAGTTTGGGCACTGCGCCCCGCGGCAGCCGAAAGCCGCTGGTCGCCGAGCAGGTTGAAGCCTCGCTGGGCAATGCCTTAAGCGCGATCAAGGCCGGCCTGCAGAAGATTACTTCCACTGTGGGATGTCACGAGCTGCGCGGTTACGGCCACAGCTTCAGTTCCATCGGTCTGTCGAAGAACATCTCGAGCCTGCTGGGTACGCCGAATTACTTTGGCTCGACTGGCCGCGGCCTCACCTGGACCTCCGTCTATGAAGACGCCCAGGAACGCGCGCAGGAATTTCGCGGCGAAACGCGGGCGCGGCTGAAGAACCCCGAGCGCTTCTATCCCAAGATGTGGAAAAAAGCCGAGGCGGTCGCCCATGGCGAAATGCAATTTGATCAATACACCGAAACGCTGCTGGGCCTGGAAGACAAAATGCCCGTGTCGCTGCGGCACGTCCTGGGCTTGAGAGAATGTCAGTCGCCGATTGACGCTGACGAAGTGGACATCAGCATCAATGGCTACGACATGCCGGTGCTGATCAGCGCCATGTCTTTCGGCTCGCAAGGCGAACTGGCCTACCGCTCATATGCCGAAGCCGCTCATCTGCTCAATATCATCTGCATGAACGGCGAGGGCGGAGAGATCCAGGATTTGCTGGGCCGGCACCCGCGCAATCGCGGACAGCAAGTGGCTTCCGGGCGCTTCGGCGTCAACATCGCATTTCTCAACGCGGCCGACTATATCGAGATCAAGATTGGCCAGGGCGCGAAGCCGGGCGAAGGCGGTCACCTGCCGGGCTACAAAGTCACGGAGCAAATCGCCGCTGTACGCAGCACCACGCCGGGCATCGGCTTGATTTCGCCGAGCAACAATCATGACCTGTATTCGATTGAAGACTTGGCGCAGCTTATCGACGAATTGAAGACGGCCAATCCGCACGCCAAGGTATCAGTCAAGCTCCCGGTGGTGCCCGGCATCGGCATTATCGCTGTGGGTGTGGCCAAGGCGGGCGCCGACATCATCACTATCACGGGCTACACCGGCGGTACCGGCGCTGCGCGCGCGCATGCTCTGCGCCATGTTGGCTTGCCCGCGGAAATCGGCGTGTGGCTGGCGCACCGTCATTTGATTGAGAGCGGGCTGCGCGATGATGTCGAGCTCTGGGTTGACGGCGGCATGAAAAGCGGCCGCGATGTCATCAAGATGGTCTGCCTGGGCGCTAATCGCGTTGGATTCGCCACCTTGGCGATGGTCGCCTTGGGCTGCACGATCTGCCGCGGTTGCCAGGACGGCGACTGCCATGTGGGCATCACCACGCATGTGAAGACCAAAGAAGAAGCCGAAAAACGCAACTTCAAAGCCTTCCGCCCCTTTGAGGAGCGCGGTTCGCCGCACAGCATCGTGCACATGTTTGACGCGCTGGCGGAAGACATCCGCAAATGGACGGCGAAGATGGGCGTCAAGAACTTGCAGGACATCGTTGGCCGGGCGGACCTGCTGTATCAGCGGTCACACCACGATCGCGTCGACCTGACTCATTTGCTGAAGCCGGTGCCGCGCGGGCAGAAGACCCCGGCGCAGCCAGGCGGACGCCGCGTCACACGGCCGCGCAACACAGTGAGCAAGCAGATTACCGACATCGTCACCGACTACGTCGCCAAAGGCGAATACGAATTGACCTATGACGATGAGCAGGTCATGGCGATGGATCGCGCCTTGGGAACGCATCTTGCCGGCGCCATCAAACGCCAGGCGATCCCGCAATCGAATCGCATTGAGGCGATAAATCTGAGTTTCAGCAATTCGGCCATTCCGGGCAACGGCCTGGCCGCCTTCATTGACGATCCGGTAAATGTCCTGGTGGAAGGCGGAGCGCAGGATGGCGTTGGCAAATGCGCCGCCGGCAGCAAGGTCTCCGTGCTCAAGGGTCTCAATCACAACGGACGCCGTCTGGACGGCTCGGTTGGCAAGAGCTTTGCCTATGGCGCGCAAGGCGGTCTGTTTATCGTGCAGGGCGATGCCGATACCCGCGCCTGCATTCGCATGAGCGGCGCCGATGTAGTCTTTGGCGGAGAGATTCGCGAGCCGCTGCGGGATGACCTGGGCGGAATGGGCGCGCGCGCCAATCTCAAGGGATACGCTTTTGAGTACATGACCTCGGGACGCGCGGTTGTATTGGGCGATCCGGGTCCCTGGATGTGCGCTGGCATGACGGGCGGCGTGGTCTACCAGCGGGTACAGCCTAAGATGGGCTTGACGATCGACGCGATCCGCCACCGCATCGCCGCTGGCTCAGTCGTAGCACTCCAGCCGCTGGACGAAGATGGCCAAGATGATGTGCGCGAGCTGCTGAACGCCTACATTCGCACGCTTGAGGAGAATCACCAATCGCAGGAAGCCCAACCCTTGTACGCGCTCTTGCGGCGTCCGGCCGATCACTTCATCAAGATTGCGCCGCCGATGGCGCACAAGATTGTCAACGAAAGCTGACGAACAGAAAAAGCTGCTGACAGGAAAATCAGCAGCTTTTTGTTTACTCGTTTTGTCGCGGCAGTTTAGGCGGTAACAGGCTCGCCGGGGATAGTCGCCAAGACCCGCTGCGTCTTCAGCGCCAGGTGCAGAATCAGCCGATTGTCGGAATCGTCCAGATCCAGCTTAGTCAACTCAGCGATTCGCTCCAGACGGTAGACGAGCGTATTGCGATGCACGTCCAGCTCCTGCGCCGCCTTGGCCAGATTGCCGTTGGCAGCGAAGAAGCCGCTTAGCGTACGGATCAGATCGCTCTGTTTGCGCTTGTCGTGCGCAACCAAGGGGCCCAGCGCGTCATTGTAGAATTGCTGCAAATGCTCCAGATTGCGTTCTTTCAAGGCCAGGAGCAGCTGATAGAGCTTCAAGTCCCCGTAGTAGGTGGTTGAGTCGCGGTCGCTTAATTCGTAAGCGATGACTACAGAGTCCTTCGCTTCCCGGTAAGCTTCGCGCAGGCTGGACAGTCCGGCAGCCGGGCGACTAATGCCCGCGGCTACCAGTCCTTTGGGAAATCGCGAAGCCAGTTGATCGCGAACCGCTTCAACAGACGAGCGCGCGCGGGCGAGGGCGCTGCTGTCATCCTCAAGCGGATACAAGCCGACAATCGCATCGACGTACTGGCCGACCGCTCCACTGACGCCGCGCCGGGATACATCGTCGCGCACCAACGAGATTACCGGCTCCAGCGGCAGCGATTGCCCCAGGTCATTGACCGCGCGGTAAACGGCCACCACAAACTGCTCGCCAGGTTCAAAACCGGCTTGCTGCGCGCGCGTCCGCAGCAGATCGTCATCCGCCGGCGTGCCGCTCAGCCACATCTGAATCCAATCGCCGCGGGTCTGCTCCACGGCCGAGGCTATGGCGCGATTCTTGGCCATCTCTATGGCGCAGACATCGGCGCCATAAGTCAGCACCAGCCGGTCGAACTCGTTAAGATTGCCATCGCGGTCTACCAGGGAAAGGTAGCCGGCGACGCGCTTTTCGACCTTGAGCGCGGTGGTGTAACCAAGCGGGCTGGCGCTGATTACGCTCGACAGTTCGGGACGCTCCTTCGTCAGCCAATCCAGAAACTCGGCGCTGTCGGTCTGAATATTCTGACTGCGCCCATTCAGGCTGCGCCGGCCGAGATAAGGCAATATCTGCGTAATCATGGCGCCGGCGTCGTTATGCACGACGACAGGTTTTCCGGTTGAACGCGACATCACTTGCAGCAGGCTGTTAAGGTCGCGATTTTCCGCCGACAGACGCGTCAACTGGCGCTGAATCTCGATGGCCCTTTCGGTGAGGCGCGCCGACTGGTTCAGAATCAAGGCGTTTACGGCGCGTTCGATGGTGGTCAGGCTGGTTTCTTCGGGCGCCGTCAACAGAGCAATCTGACAGTCGTTGGCCGCGTCAATGGCATCTTGATCGACTGCGCCGGTCGCCAGAACAGCGCTGACGCCGAATTCCGCCAGTTGCCGCGCGACACTCGCCAATGTCAACCGGCTGTCGAAACTGCGCAACACATCCATCGAAACCAGGGCCAACTCGCCGCCATAAATGTCGGGAAATGCCGGCGGCTGCGCGCGTATGGTGATCGACCAGTTGACGTTAGTCTCCGGATCACCCGCGACTATGCTGGCGCCCAAGGGTAAAGAGTAACGAAGCAGAGACTGAATGGAGGCGATGTTCTTATCTGACATGGCTAGATTCCAGTCCGAACCGATACGGTTCTTTAGGTCGCTAAGTCAAAACAATGCCAGAAATAAACAATAAACCAAAGCAATTTTGTAAGTTATAACCAATTATAGCTTGTCCAGCAAGTAAAAAAACAGGGCGAATATGGACCAGCCATTCGCCCCGCAAGGAAACTTGTTAAACATGACTAAATCAGCGAGCGCGTTTCACCCCGATCGTCAAGGCTTCGCCCTTCAAATCGAGCGATTCGCTGACGAAGTCATCGGCGATGTCGCCCATGGTCAGGCTGTTGGCCAAGGTCTCCTGACTGATATAGCCGCTAAACAGCAGCATCACCGCGTCGATGCCGCTTGAGGCGTCGGCGTACACTATCTCGATGCGATCATCCAGCGCGAAGTCAGCCGTCTTGCGCAGGTTCTGGATGCGGCGGATCACTTCGCGGGCCAGGCCCTCCTCCACCAAGTCCGATGTCAGTTGCATATCCAGCGCCACAACATAACCGTTGTCTTCGATGGCCCCGGCCGGCGTCTCAACTGTGACCTTGACTTCGCACTCGTCGTTGCGGATTTCAAAGCTCGCGCCATTAAGTTCCAGCGTGATATCGTCGCCCGCCAGCAGACGCTCGGCGAAAGGCCGCACAAAGTCTTGCTCGCCATCGCGCAAGGCGGTTTGGATGGCTTTGAAATCCTTGCCGAATTTCTTGCCCAAGAAACGCGGCAGCGGATTCAGGCTGTAAACCGTGGCCGACTCAAATGCGCTGGCTTCGTCTGCGCCCATGACACTGACCGATTTCAGATTCAGCTCGCTCTTGATCAACTCGGCGTGGCGCTCCACGATTGACGTTTCCGAGACATCACGCAGGGCGAACTGCGCGCCGGCCAGGGGCTGTCGTACGCCTGTTTGGGCGGCATTACGCGCCGACAAACCCAAACTTACCAACCGGCGAACCAGCGCCATCTCAGTGATGAGCGCCTGATCAATCAGCGATTCCTTGACCTCGGGCCAGCGCGACAGGTGCACACTTTCCGCCTGCGACTCGTCGCGGTCGGCCACCAGGTTCCGATACATGGCTTCGCTCAAGAAAGGCATGGTCGGCGCGAGCAACTTGGCCAAAGTCGTCAGCGTTTCGTAGAGGGTCGCGTAGGCGGAAAGTTTGCTGTCGTCGATTTCGCTCTTCCAGAAGCGATCACGGCTCAATCGCACATACCAATTGCTTAAACGCTCAACGAAGTCTTCGATGGGCCGGGTCGCGTTCACCGCGTCATAATCTTCAAATGCGGCGGTCACATCCTTGACCAGCGTGTGCAGCTCGGCCAGCAGCCATTGATCAAGCAGGTCGCGGTCGGCAACTTCAGGCGCGGGCGCAGTTGGCGTCCAGTCGTCTATATTGGCGTAGGCGACGAAAAAGCTGTAGGTATTCCATAGCGTCGACCAGAACTTCTTGATGACGTCGCTAACCGCGTTGAGCGAGAAACGCCGCGAATCCCCGGGCGGGCCGGATGTATACATATACCAGCGAAAGGCGTCGGCGCCGTTCTGCTCCAGCACCACCCAGGGATCGATGGCATTGCCCTTGCTCTTGGACATCTTCTGGCCCTGCTCGTCCAGAATATGTCCCAGGCAGATGACGTTGCGGAAGGCAACCGTTTCGAACAGCATTGAGGCGATAGCGTGCAAGCTGTAGAACCAGCCGCGCGTCTGATCGACCGCTTCGCAGATATAATCCGCCGGATGCTGCTCCTCCAGGATTTCGCTGTTGCGCTGCGGATAAGCCCATTGCGCCACTTGCATCGCGCCGCTGTCAAACCAGACGTCGATGACCTCCGGCACTCGCCGCATCGTGCCGCCTTCGCCATTGGGATTCTCAAAGGTCACTTCGTCTACGTAGGGACGATGGAGATCCAGCTCGCTGAGATCTCTGCCGGCGAGTTCGCTCAGTTCTTCTACGCTGCCGACGCATAGCATTTCGCCGGTCTTGTCGTCGACCCAGACTGGCAGCGGTGTACCCCAATAGCGCTCTCGCCCCAGCGACCATTCCTTGAGATCATCCAGCCAATTGCCAAAGCGTCCATCGCGCACATGCTCGGGCACCCATTTGACCGTCTGGTTCAGGTCAATCATGGTCTGTTTGTATTTCAGCGTGTCGATGAACCAGGTCTCGCGAGCGAAATACATCAAGGGCGAGCCGTCGCGCCAGTTGTGCGGATAGCTGTGTTCGTAGGACTCATGGCGATACATCAAGCCGCGCTCGACCAGGTCCTTGATGATATGGGCGTCGGCGTCTTTGAACCACATGCCGCGGAAGTTCGACACGGCGTCGACAAAGCAGCCGGTTTCATCGACTGTGATCAGGACCGGCAGGTCATGCTTGCGCCCGGTCGCCAAATCATCCACGCCGTAAGCCGGCGCCGTGTGCACGATGCCTGTGCCGTCTTGCGTGCTGACGTAATCAGCGGTCACTACATAGGCGTAGTCTTGCTCGACCGGCAAGAAATTGTAGAGCGGCTGGTAGCGCCAGCCCTCCAGGTCGCGCCCTTTCAAGCGCTCGACTATCTTGTATTCGACCTCGTCAACCAGGACTTTGTCCATGAGCGCTTCGGCGAGAATCAGTTGCTCGACGCCTTCGCCGTCGGTCGACGGTCCCTCGACGCAGACGTAGTCGACATCTGCGCCGACCGCCAGCGCTGCGTTAGCCGGCAAGGTCCAAGGCGTCGTGGTCCAGGCCAGGAGATAAACGCCGGGACGCTCTTTCGCGGGAAAACGCACGGTGATGCTGGGATCGACGATCGTCTCGTAGCCCTGCGCCACCTCGTGGCTGCTGAGCGGCGTGCCGGATGACGGGCTGTAAGGCACGACTTTGTGGCCGCGGTAGAGCAAACCCTTGTTCCAGAATTGCTTGAGGATCCACCAGACGCTCTCGATATAGTCGTTGGAAAAGGTGACATAGGCGTCATCGAGGTTGACCCAAAAGGCAGTGCGTTCAGTCAGCTTCTCCCATTCGGTGATGTGGCGAAAGACATTGGCGCGGCACATGGCATTAAATCTCGCCACGCCGTACTCTTCAATTTGCGCCTTGGTTTCGAAGCCGAGTTCTTTCTGCACTTCTATTTCGACCGGCAGACCGTGGGTATCCCAGCCGCCGCGCCGCAGACAGTAGTAGCCCTGCATCACTTTGTAACGCGGGAACATGTCCTTGAAGGCGCGCGACATGACATGGTGGCTGCCCGGCGTGCCGTTTGCAGTGGGCGGACCTTCGTAGAACACATACTTGGGCGCCTCTTCACGTCCCTCGGTCGTGCGCTCAAATACGCGATGGTAACGCCAGAAATCCAACTGCTGCTGTTCCAGGCGGTTGATGACTGCGCTGTTGACTTGCGAGTTTACTTCTCTAAACATGACTTACGTTCACTCCATGCCATTGATACGAAATTGCTGACTGCGGAATCCGAACCTTAGTGCAGTTGACGTATCAATGCGGCAATGGCCCGCGGTGTGTAACCATGCGACACCACGTAAGCACCTCCTCGTATTGTTGATTCCCCTTGGGAACAATTATTGGCCCGAATTATGGCGTAATCCGATTTATTGCGAAAGGGTAGACTCAGTGACCGCGCGCAGGTCACATTGCATGGCGCCGCAAGGCTTTATGCAGCCGCCAGCCACTGCTCCAGATGCAGAAGAACCTGCGCCAAATGATCGCTGTAGGCGGTATCGGCATACTTGGCGGCATCCATCCGGATATTTTCCAGACCGGCGCTGATCATACCCGCCTGCGGGCGCTCTGCTGCACCCAGGCGATGCAAGTAGTAAGTCAGCAGCAGCGATTGCTCATGCTCGTCGTTGTATTCGGTGGGCAAATCGCTGAAGATACGCTGCGCCGCGTCCTCATCGCCCGCCAGAAAGCAGGCTTGTCCCAACTCAAAGCGGACAATGGCCGGCGCGCCAAGCTCCAGGGCCAGCGCAATAGATTCGCGAGCAGCAGCATAATGACCGAGAATGAGGCAGAGCTTGCCCAGGCTGAAATGGGCCAGATGATGCCGCGGATTAAGCGCCAGCGCCCGTTCCAGGACGCTACGGCTTTGGTCAAATTGCGCCAGGTGACGGTAAGAGTTGCCAAGCAAAACCAGCGCATCGGCTGATTCGCGCGACGTGGCGGGCCTTGCTTCGAGAATCGCTTTGGCGTCGCGGAAATCGCCGGCGATGAAGCGCTGCTGCGCCTGGTGATAGGGGGAGATTTCGCGTCGGTTGCCCCAAAGAAACAGGAGTTGTCCGGTCACAAGCACACCGAAGGCGCCGATACGAGCCGGCAAGCGCAGCGCGGGCGGCCCGCCGAGACCGAGCGCCATCAGCAGTACGAACAAGAGAAGCGCCAGGGCCAGCGAAGCTTTGACCGACGCGTCCCAAGCGGGGACACGCCGCGCAAAGTCCCGCAAGAACATCATGTTTCGTTCTTTCGCTTGCCCTGCTTCTCGGCGATTGCGTCTTCGATTTTTTCCAGTTCGTAGTGCAGCAGGCTGCCGTAAGCCGTGCCTTGCAGCGCGCGCAGCGTCGATTTCCAGGCCTGCAAACCCTGTTGGGTCGCGATCATGCGATCCGTCGCGCTTTCCGCATTGTCGCGCTCGCCTACTTTGAGGTAGTGGCGCGACAAGTGGTAGTTGACACGCACCGCATACATCGAGGGCATGGAATAGAGCGCCGCATGTTTGAAGGATTCTATCGCCGAATCATGCTCGCCTGACAATTGCTGCACAAAGCCCAGCTCCGCCCAGACGATCGGCTGCGCCGGGGAAAGCTGCGCCGCGGTTTGCAGCGCGATGGCCGCTTCGCCATAACTCGCCTGCATGCGGTAGCCGTTGGCCAGCGTAATATAGGCGCCGGCGTCGCCCGGGAACATCTCGACGGCGCGGTCAGCTGTTTCCTGCGCCTTCGCCAGTTGTCCGTTATAGGCGTAAGCGCTGGTGAGCAGCATCAGCAGATCCGGCGTGATCTTGCCGCCAGCCAGCACGCGCTCCAGCAATTGAATGGCTTGGGGAAATTGCATTTTCTGTATCAGGCGATAGGCTTCGCCGTAGCCAGCGCCATAATGCCTGGACTGCCGCGCCAGCAGGATGCCAACCAGCAGGAAGCCTAGCAAAACCATCGTCGCCGACAAACAGAGCCCGGCGAGCGACATTTGCATCACCGGCGAGATATACGGGTCCAGCGGCTGTGTTATGCCATCCGCCAGTTCAATGAGCACGCCCAGGGCAAAGACGATGAAACCCAGGGCCGAGAAGGCGACTGAAACAATTACCGCTCCCCAAGCTATGCGGCGGCGAACGGACACGGTTGCTCCCCTACTCCACTACTGCTTCAGTTGGCTCACCCTCAATTAGTCGGCGCGCCGATTCAATGTCATCCGTGAACACATCACGCAGGGCTTGCGCTTCATCCGCGCTCATTATCACTTGCCACTCTTCCAGGCCGGCTCGTTCGCTTTTGAGCGCCGCTAAGGCACGAGCGGCAGCATCGTCATTGTCCAGCCCGAGATGCGCCCTATATAAGTATAAATGCGCCAACAGTCTGTGTCGAGAATCGGGTATCTTTAGCTCCAGCGCAGTCGTGAGATGGCGCGCGACCGCCGCATGGTCCGCGAGGCGATCTTCGATCATGCCCAGATTGTAAGCAGTGACCCATTCATCCGGCGCCAGCTGCTGAGCGATCTGCGCTGCCTGCCGCGCGGCATCGAAACGCCCGGCCTGCAATTCCACTTCGGCCAAGCCGTTGTGAGCCACTGCGGAATCCGCATCCAGCTCGGTCATTCGCGTATAGTCGCGGCGCGCCGACTTCAGGTCGCCCGACAAACGATGCAACTCGGCGCGAAAGCGATAGTGCTCGGCGCGCTTTGGCTCCTGTTTGATCTGCGCGGTCATCTCAGCGACAGCCGTCTGGTAGTCGCCCTTGCGCATGGCCTTTACCGCGGCTTTATAGCTGCGCGGCCCGCCAATGTTCCGGAATATAAAGATGCCCGCCACCATCCAGCCGAGGCCGGCGCCAACGAACAGTCCCGATGCTTGGGGCAGGGCCAGCGATCCGATGCCCATGACCAGAATTGACGGCAGAATGACCGCCAGCCAGCGTTTGCGTTCTTCCGCGGGCAAACGAGCCATCACCAGCCAGGCGGCGCCAACAATGAATATCAGCAGCAGCAAGGTTTGCAGAGCAGGCACTAAATCCGAGGCATCGGCGAGGACATTCAGCGCCAGGCTGGCCAAGCCGGTTATCGCCAACAAGGCAACGAAGGCGCGGAAGTTGCGCGGCCCGAAGAAGATTTGCATTCGTTTCAACATGTCACATGGCTCTCAGATTGCGCGGGCGTCTGGATCTGCGGTGGCCAAGGCATCAATTCTGCGGCGAGACGTAGTTGCTGATTTGCACAACGATTTCCTGCTGCTTAAAGGCGTTCACACGCTTAATGACCACGCCGTGCTCATCGACCCAGTACAGCGCTGCGCGATCGCGGTAGCGATACCTTGTTGCCGAGACCTCTCGCTCGCCCAGGAATACCACATCATCACCGTCTGCGTCGATCATAGCACTGGTACTTTGAAGCGTACCCGGAAAGAGCTGCGCGTGCTCAAACATTGGTACGAAGATCGATAGTGGCTCGGCCGCCCGCTTGGCGATTGCGCGAATCGTCGCGCCGCGGAATATCAGGAGCGGCATGTCAATGAGGGTAGCGGCAGGGAGATCGACTTCAAGGTACTGACGCTCGGCGCCATTCATATTGAAGCCCACTTGCAGCCGCCCATCCACGACTTGGTAACTGGCGCGCAGTTGCTTGATCCCGCCTTCAAAGTGGTCGTTTTCGTAGCGCAGATCCCAGCGCGCTAATCCCCCGCTGCGGTTTTGCAGGGCTTCCACCAGGATGGACTTGCCTTCTTCGCGCCGGGCGTCCATGTCGATACGGATGAAGCGTTCTCCGTCCGCATGACTGTGGATGGTCCAGGCTTCGGTTTTGTCCAGCGCCTTGTCATCTTTGCTGAAGCGGTATACGCCGCCGGCGACGAATTGTTCGTGCGCTTGCACCGGATGCAAATAGCGCATCAATCGCTGATCTCCACGTAGAGGCGCTTGTTGATGCCGCCTTTGCTCTTGTATTTTGTGATGGAAATATTGCCGACTTCGCTGGTGTTGGCCACGTGCGTTCCGCCGTCGGCTTGCAGGTCCAGGCCAAGGATCTCGACCGTGCGCACTTCCGTGATGCTCTCGGGCAACAAGTTGATCTTGGTGCGAATCAAGTCGGGAATCTGGAAGGCTTGCTCGCGTGGCAAGATCTTTGTGCGCACTTGGCGCGCGGCCTTAACTTCGTGATTGATGTGCTTTTGAATCTCGTCAATCACTTCCGGCTGCAAGCGCTCGAACTCGAAGTCCATGCGCCCGGCCAGAATGTCCATATTGCCGCCGGTGACGCTGGCCTGGTAATCCCGCCAGACCACGCCGCACAAAACGTGCATCGCCGTGTGCGTGCGCATGATCTTGTAGCGGCGCTCCCAGTCCAGGACGCCGCGAACCGCGCTGCCGGTCGGCGGCAGTTCACCTTCGATGATGTGCGCGCTGCCTCGACGCACTTTGGTCACGCGATACTCCCGCTCGCCGATGAATAAGGCGCCTTGATCGGGCAACTGACCGCCGCCGCCCGGATAGAATGCGCTGCGATCCAAAACAACGCCGTTCTGTTTGAGGTCATGGCCGACCACGGTCGCCGTGAATTCTTTCAGATAGCTGTCTTCAAGATAAAGCAATTCGGTCATGTTCCCTCTCCCGGCAGTTTCGCGCGCATACGAAGAATCGTGGGCTCGCCGCCGAGCGCTTCCCAGAATTCCAAAGCCTCGCGGTTCCTGGCGCTGACGTGCCACTCAAAGCGCGACACATCTTGATCGCGAAACCAGAGGCAAAGCCGTTCGACCAGGCCACGGCCCAAGCCGCGCCGCCTATAGGTCGGGCTGACATAGATGTCGGCCAGCAGCCCGCAGCGCAGCGGCTGAAACATCTCGGTCGTGATGTCCGCGATCATGGCGCTGGCGTAAGCCGCGACCTCGCCGCCCGCTTCCGCCACCAGCACCCGGGATAACGGGTCGCCCAGTCGCTCCAGCAGTCGGCGCTCGTACAATTGCGCGCCATTCTCGGCCGCTCGAAATGTGAATGCGTCGAATTGCGCATGGTACGCGACCATTTCTTCCCACAATTCGCCGATGCGCCGGGCATCGCTTTCACGCGCGAGTCTGATCATAAGCGCAGCCTGTATTGACGCGCGCTCAACGTGGCGCCTTGCGCGCGCCAGAAGGCATCTTCCACTGGATAATTCGCCGGCGCGCAGACTTTAAGATTCGATACGCCCTTAGACCGCAGCCAAGTTTTTGCCGCCTCGAACAAGCGGCCGCTTAATCCGCTGTGCGGCTGGTGCAGATCGACGGCAAGCTGCATCAAGACTCCGCTACGTTCAGGATACAGGCCGGGATTCCCTTCGCTCGTCGTGACGACCGCCATGCCTACGATCTGTCCATCGGCTTCGGCGACGAAAAAGGCGCAGTCAGCATCATTGATCCAATCCTTGGCGCGCACACGCCAGCGGTCGATCGCGTCAGGCGCGAATTCAACCCAACTGGCGGATTCGCGCAGCATGGCCATACGCTCATACCAAAGCGCAGCGGCCGCTTCCAGGTCGTCCACCCGCGCGCGTCTTATTTCCATAGAGCCTGCAATTTTAACCTCGCGCTCGACGTAGCATAGCATTGGCATCATAGCGCGGCAAGACATTTTGATCGCTGCCCGCCGTTTACACTACGCAACCGGCGCATCGTTAGCATAGTCGCGCGTTTAGGGTAGAATACGGAGTATGTCGGCTGACCACGGGAATCAGGCAAGGTCGGCGGCAGCGGCGTCAATTACGAAAGAAGGAGTTCCTATGTCCGCTATGTCATCAGCAGAAAAGATTGGCCAAGCCTGGCGCCTTCATCGTGACGGCGATTCCAGGGGCGCGATCGACATGTTCAGCAGCATAATTGAGGCCAACCCGGCCAATGTGGATGCGCACTACGGGCTGGGACTGGCGCACAAGGCCCTCGGGGAGAATGACGCCGCGGCGGCAGCCTTTCGGACCGCGCTGGATAATACCGAGCAAGCGCTAACAGCCGTGCAAAAGACGTCGCAGGCCGAAGGGCATCTCGGGGATAATGACCTCGACAGCAGCGCTGATGACCGCTACATGATGCTCACGCGGATGCTGAATCAGCGTCTTGAGGACGTGGGCGCGGCCAGCTAGCCAAACGATGCAGAAGCGCGAACGAATCGAGCGCGCGATCGCGGGCGAAACGGTCGATCGCGCGCCGGTCGCCCTTTGGCGGCATTGGCCCGGCGACGACCAACGCTATGCCGATTTAGCGCGATCCACCATCGATTTTCAGCATGACTACAACTGGGATTTCGTTCGCGTAATGCCATCGCGTACCTACCAGGTCGTCGATTTCGGCGTGCAAGACTACTGGGATGGCGACGCCCAGGGCATACGCAAGATCACCAAGCGAGTGGTCGGGCGTTCGCTGGATTGGACCGAGATTCGGCCGCTGTCCCCGGCGCGCGGCAACCTGCTGCAGCAGGCGCAGTGCGCGCGGCTGATCGGCCAGGCGCTACAAGCCGAAGCAGTTCCAGTATTGCTAACCGTCTATAGTCCCTTCATTCAAGCAACGCAAATGGCCGGGCGGGAAAAGGCGCTGCGGGATATGCGACTGCGGCCGGACCGCTTGCGCAGCGGATTAAATCAGCTGACGGAAAGCACAATGCGCTTCCTGGACACGCTGAAAAAAGTTCCCAGCCTTGCCGGCGTATTCCTCGTCACAGAATTCGCCAGCCACGATTACATGTCGGAACATCAATATCGGACATTCATTCTGCCCCATCTGCATAATATCCTCGCCGATTTGCCGGATCATTGGTGGCTGAATATCGTGCAAGTCGGGGGACCGTCGCCTATGCTGTCGTTATTCAGCAAATTGCCAATCCAAGCCTTGAACTGGGATACGCGTAAGGATCCCGACAGCCTGGCCAAGGCGCCCGCTGAATTCAGCTTCGCTGCTTGCGGCGGGCTCAATGATGTGGAGCATCTGCTCAAAGGCACGCCAACGCTCATCCATGCCGCTATTCGCGAGGCGCTCAACCAAACTGAATCGCGGCGGCTGATTGTCTCAGGCAGCGGGGACGGCCGCATCAACCTGCCGTTGTCCAATATGCGCGCCGTTCGCAGCGGCGTAGAAACGCAAGCCTGACGATGTCTTTGCGCGTGATCGCCGGCAAAGCGCGCGGCATGAAATTAAAAGCCGTGCCCGGGGACAGTACGCGTCCAGTGATGGACCGGGTCAAAGAGGCCCTGTTCAGCATCATCGGCAGCGACATCCACAGGGCGAGTTTCCTCGACCTGTTTGCCGGCACCGGCAGCGTCGGCATTGAAGCGCTCAGCCGAGGCGCGGACTTCGCCCTATTCGTTGAATTGAATCGACGCGCTTGCCGGGTCATTCGCGACAATCTCGACCACACCGGGCTGTCGGATAGCGCGGCCGTAGTAAGGCGAGATGCCTTCCAGCTGTTGAGCCGGCCGCCCCAGCGCCGCTTTGATTACATTTACATCGCCCCGCCACAGTACCAAGACATTTGGCACAAGTGTCTGCGCGCGCTGGAGCAGAACGCCGCCTGGCGTCACGCGGATACCCGTATCATCGTGCAGATTGATCCCAGAGAATTCGACGCCGCGCTGAGTTTTGCGCATCTCGAATTAAAGGACCAACGCAGATACGGCGGAACCATGCTGCTATTCTTTCGCTTTGTCACTGGAGAAACAGGCGCCGAGGAAAATTCAGAGGCGCCGTAACCGGCCTAGTTCTCGCCGCTCGCGGCCTGCCTGACAACGAAATCGGCAGCCTCGCTTGCGGTCTGCACGGCGCCCGTCACTTGCGCTTCCCGCAATACCCTTAGCAGCTGGCCGATGACGGGTCCGGGCTTGAGCTGGCAGAGCCGGCGGATGTCATTGCCATCGAGCAGCAGCGCGGGATCGACGATCTCGTCGTAGCGATTGAAGTAGGCATCCAACAAGGTCGTTACGGAGTCAACAAATGCCAGCCATTCATGCTGTCTAATGCCACTGCGATGGGTGCCCAGATATTGCGCGGTCCCCAGCAAGATGGCATCAATGCCGCTAACGCCCAGTTCGTACCAGAATTGATGTACATCCAGCGCCGACCACGACTGCCGGTCGCTGAGCCGCCGATAGTTTGCGACTGCGCGGAGGAGATTGCGCTCTTCCGCGCTCGACAGTTTAAGCGCAGCCAGCAAGGAGTCGATGTCTGCCTGCGGACGATCATGCAGCAACGCGGCCAAAGTCAGCAATTCCGCATGCGACCGGGACCTGCCGTACTCCTGCGCAAGGTGAGCCTGCAGCGCCGCGCGAAAGCGATCCAGCTGAATGACCAGCATGCCCAGGTCAAATGTCGCTGCCGTATTGTCGGTGCGCCGGGAACTGATTGCCGTGACCAGCGCGTTCATTCGCTCGACTACCGCTAGCGAATCATTCCAGGATTCATAACGCAGCCCAGCCAGCCGATCTTCGTTGTCGTCGTCAGACTGATTCACGATCAGCGCTTGCAGCAAGTTCATGTGCAGCAGGACGCGCAGCGCCCGCGCCGCTCGCTCCAAGCCAAGCAGTTTGAAAAGCTCGTCGCGAACGCGCTCGCCCGATACCTGCGCCAGCTCAGCCGACAGCGCGGGGATCTGTTTGGCCGCTTCGGGATGAATCTTCAAGTCAAACTGAGCGCTCATGCGTACCGCGCGCAAGATTCGCACGGGATCGTCCGCGAACGAAGTCGCAGAGCAGCAGCGCAGCACCTTCTGGCGCAAATCCGATATGCCGCCGAGTGGATCAATCAGCACCTGCAAATCACCCAGGAGATCAACAGCCATCGCGTTCATGGTGAAGTCGCGATCGCGCAGGTCCTGCTCCAACGCGCGGCCGCGGAAACGCGCAAAGTCCACGCAAATCTGCGCTTCCTGCCGCGTCACGAAGACACGGGCGACGCCTCGCTCGCGGTCCATGACGTAGATGTCGCCATTCAACCAGTCGGTTACCTGGCGAGCCAAAGCAATCGCGTCGCCATCCACTGCGATGTCGATTTCCGTGGTTTCGCGCCGCAAGTAGGCATCGCGCACGGCGCCGCCAACGAGATAGAGGGGCGTATCGATTTCGCGCGTTCTCAGCAGATGGGCAATGTCATAGACAAAGTCGGTCCATGACAGTTGCGGGAGCGGGTCATTCATCGCCCAGGGCATCCAGGCGGGCCACACCGACGAAGGGCAGATTCCGAAAGCGCTCATCGAGATCCAGGCCGTAGCCGAAGACATATTTGTTCTCGATATCAAAGCCGATGTAGTCGACCTTGATGTCTACTTCGCGGCGCGACTGCTTGTTGAGCAGCGCGCAAAGCTTCAAGCTGGCCGGCTCGCGATTCTGCAGCGTCTTGATGACAAAGGCCAGTGTATATCCGCTGTCGATGATGTCCTCAACGACGAGCACGTGCTTGCCCTTCACATCCATGCGCAGATCCATGTCAATGCGCACGGAACCGGACGATTGGCGCGCGCCCGGCCCATAACTGCTGGCCGCCATAAAGTCAATCATATGCGGCGCCAGGATATGGCGGGACAGGTCTGTTAAGAACATGACTCCGCCTTTCAAGATGCAAAGCAGCATTAGCTCCTTGCAGTCGGCATAGTCCTTCGAAATCTGGGCGCCGAGCTCGGCGATGCGTTTCTGCAAAGTGGGCTCGTCGATCAAGACCTCTTTTAAGTATCGCTCATATGCCAGCGCCATAGACCTTACCTCGTCCTACCTAACTTTAGGTGACCGCCGCATAGTGCGTTTGAAGACTGCGAACGCTCAGCGGTTTCTCGCTCATGCGCTTGATGCCCTGCACGGTGGCGGCGGCAGCGCTCATAGTCGTGACGATGGGGATGCCGAGCGCGTAGGCCCGGCTGCGGATGGCGACGCCATCTTCGTGCGCCTGGCTGCCGAGTGGCGTGTTGATCACCAGGTCGACTTCTCCATCTTGCATGGCATCAATGATATGCGGCCGGCCTTGCGACAGTTTGTTAATTCGCCCGGTCTTGATGTCGACCTGATTCAGCCAACGCGAAGTCCCATCCGTCGCCACCAGCGCAAAGCCGAGTTTTTCCAAATCACGCGCGATTTTGGCGACCACGGGTTTGTCGAAATCATTTACGCTTATGAATACTGTACCTGCTTCCGGCAGCGGAGAACCAGCCGAGGCTTGCGACTTGACAAATGCGTGCCCAAAACTTGAGGCGTGCCCCATCACTTCGCCGGTCGAGCGCATTTCGGGCCCCAGCCTGGCGTCGACGCCGGGGAACTTCTGAAATGGAAACACGGCTTCTTTCACGAAGAAACCGGCCACGTCCGGCTCCTCATTAAAGCCAAGTTCCGCCAGACTCTTGCCCGCCGCAATCTGCGCCGCGTAACGGGCCAGCGGTCGGCCGGTGGCTTTGCTGATGAAGGGCACCGTGCGGCTGGCCCGGGGATTCACCTCCAGCACGTAGACCTCGTCGTCTTTGACGGCGAATTGAATGTTGAATAGCCCTTTTACGCCCAGCGCCAGACCAATGCGGCGGGTATGGTCGCGAATAATGTCCAGATGAAAATAGCTGATTTTGTAGGGTGGCACGACGCAAGCCGAGTCGCCGCTGTGCACGCCCGCTTCCTCGATATGCTGCATGATGCCGCCGATGGTTACCTGCGCCCCGTCGCAGAGCGCGTCGACATCGACCTCGTAGGCGTCATCCAAAAACTGATCGATCAGCACCGGATGCCCGCTCCATTCCACATTGTCGTCCAGCCACGCTAGCAGCTGCCCTTCGTCAAAGACGATCGCCATGCCGCGCCCGCCCAAGACATAACTGGGGCGAATCAGCACTGGATAGCCGATGGCAGCCGCCGTTGTCGCCGCCTCTTCGCGCGTCCGCACCGTCGCGCCCGCTGGCTGCGCAATGTTGAGCTGGCGCATCAATTCGTTAAAGCGCTCGCGGTCTTCGGCCAAGTCAATCGTGTCAACTGACGTGCCCCAGATCGGCGCGCCCATCTCCGCCAGATCGCGGGCAATATTCAGCGGCGTCTGCCCGCCGAATTGCACCAGTACACCATCGGGCTGCTCTCTGTCGACGATGTTCATGACATCTTCCGCCGTTAACGGCTCGAAATACAGCCGGTCCGCGGTGTCGTAGTCCGTGCTCACCGTCTCCGGATTGCAGTTGACCATGATGGTTTCGTAACCCAGTTCCTTCAGCGCAAAGCAGGCGTGAACGCAGCAATAATCGAACTCGATGCCTTGGCCGATGCGATTAGGTCCGCCGCCGAGGATCATCACCTTGGGTTGGTCCGACGGCGCCGCTTCGTCTTCCATTTCGTAGGTCGAATACAAATAGGGCGTCATGGCTTCAAATTCAGCCGCGCAGGTATCGACGCGATAAAAGTTAGCGACGACGCCCAAGGCTTTGCGATAATCTCGCACGCTGATCTCATCCTGGCCGACGAGGCGCGCAATGTAAGCATCGCTGAAGCCGTAGCGCTTGAGCCGATACAAGTCTCGCTCGTCCAAGTCACTCAGGCGTAGCCCTTTGCGAATGACCGTATCGTGCAATTGCATCAGATCGCGCATTTGTTGCACGAACCAGGGATCAAAGAGCGTCTGTTGCACGATTTCTTCGCCGGTCATGCCGTCAGCGATGGCGCTGGCGACTTGAAACAGACGCTGCGCCGTTGGCACACTCAAGACCTCGGCTGGCTGATGGGCATCGATCTCGCTGCCAAAACCGTCGATGCCGATATCCAGCGAACGTACGCCCTTCTGCAAGGCTTCGGGGAAAGTCCGGCCGATCGCCATGACCTCGCCCACCGCTTTCATCTGTGGACCCAGCACCGGGTCAGCGCCGGCGAACTTCTTGAAATCCCAGCGTGGAATCTTCACCACGATGTAGTCCAGCGAGGGTTCAAAACTGGCGGGCGTCTTGAGCGTGATGTCGTTGGGAATCTCATCCAGGGTGAAGCCGACCGCCACCAGCGCCGCGATCTTGGCGATGGGAAAGCCGGTGGCTTTGCTGGCCAGCGCGGAGGAACGCGACACACGCGGATTCATCTCAATAACGTTGACTTCGCCGTCTTCAGGATTGATGGCGAACTGCACATTGGCCCCGCCGGTGGTGATGCCGACGCGGTCGAAGATCCGGCGCGACATATTGCGTAGTCGCTGGAGTTCCCGGTCGGTCAGCGTCTGCGCCGGCGCGATGGTGATGCTGTCGCCGGTATGCACGCCCATCGGGTCGAGGTTCTCGATCGAGCAGACCACGACGAAATTGCCTGCGCCATCCCGCATCAGCTCAAGTTCGTATTCCTTCCAGCCCAGCAGACTCTTGTCTACCAGTACTTGCCCGACCGGGCTTTGATGGATGCCGTTGGACGCCACGCGCCGCAATTCATCCTCATCGTAAGCTACGCCGCCGCCAGCGCCCCCCATAGTAAAGGACGGGCGGATCAGAATCGGGAAGCCAATCTGCGCGGCGAAATCCAGCGCGCCGTCCACGCTGCTGACGACCTTGCTCTCGGGCACTTGCAGGCCGATTTCGGTCATGGTCTCGTTGAAGAGTTGGCGGTCTTCAGCCAGTTGAATGCTCGTCAATGTAGCGCCGATTAACTCGACGCCGTATTCGTCGAGCACGCCGCGCTCTTGCAGCTGCACCGCCAAATTGAGCGCCGTCTGCCCGCCGACTGTCGGCAGCAAGGCGTCCGGTCGCTCCTGCGCGATGATTTTTTCGCAGATTTCCGCCGTCAAGGGCTCGATATAGGTCGCATCGGAGAATTGCGGGTCGGTCATGATCGTGGCCGGATTGGAGTTCACCAGCACCACGCGATAGCCCTGAGCCTTCAGCGCCTTGCAGGCCTGCACGCCGCTGTAATCGAACTCGCAAGCCTGGCCGATCACAATCGGTCCCGAGCCGATAATCAAGATGCTGTCTATGTCAGCGCGCTTTGGCATAGCTTCCTTTCAGCGAGAGCGAGCCGGCTTGGGGTCATGCGCCCGCAGCGCATCGACAAATTCGTCGAAGAGATACAGGGAGTCGTGCGGGCCCGGCGAGGCTTCGGGATGGTATTGCACGCTGAAGGCGCGCAGCTGCTTGTGTCGCAGGCCAGCGACTGTATTGTCGTTCAGATTGAGGTGTGTGATTTCGCCGCCGCCCAATTCACTGGCCGCTGACACCGCGAAGCCATGATTATGCGCCGCGATCTCGACCTCGCCGCTGGCCAGGTTCTTCACCGGCTGGTTGCCGCCGCGATGCCCGAAACGCATCTTCTCGGTGACGCCGCCCAGCGCCAGCGCCAAAATCTGATGACCAAGGCAGATGCCGAATATCGGTACTTGACCCAGCAAGGCTTTTATATTGGCGATGGCGTACTTCACGGCCGCGGGGTCGCCCGGTCCATTGCTGAGGAAAACCCCGGCCGGATTCATAGCCGCCACTTCGGCAGCGGGCGTCCAGGCCGGCACGACTTTGACGCGCAGCCCGCGATGGGTCAGCATGCGCAGGATATTACGCTTGATGCCAAAGTCGTAAGCAATGACCAGAGGGCTCTCGGCAGCGGCAAGGGAGTCGCCATACCAGCGAGAATCGCTCGTTTCATGCCAGTCGTAAGCTTGGGCAACCGAGACTTCATCAACCAGGTTGGCGCCCGACATGTCGATGGCGTTGCGGGCCGTCTGTGTAAGGCAGTTGATGTCGTCCGCAGCCTGGCCGTGCGCCACCGCAGCGCGCATCACGCCCCGGTCACGGATATGCCGCACCAGCGCGCGCGTCGCCACGCCGGATACACCGATAATATTGTGCTGCTCCAGGTATGAGGCCAGATCGCCGCGATTGCGCCAATTGCTGACGATGGGGCTGAGCGAGCGCACGACGAATCCGGCCGCCCACACCTTGCCCGACTCGGGATCTTCCAAATTGATGCCAGTATTGCCGATATGCGGCGCCGTCATCGTGATGATTTGCCGATGGTATGAGGGGTCGGTCAGGATCTCCTGGTAACCGGTCATTGAAGTATTGAAGACAATTTCGCCGGTCGACACGCCACCCGCGCCAAAGCCTTCGCCGGGGAATACCCGCCCGTCCTCCAGAACCAGAACAGCCTGCATAACTCAGGACCGGTAGTCGCCGTTAATGGAAATGTAGTCGTGGCTGATGTCGCAAGTCCAGATGGTTGCGCAGCCCCCGCCCATGCCGCAATCGAGCGTGAACGTGATGGATGGCTCGGCCATGATTTCGGCGGCATCGTCCTCCTGATAGTCGGTGGGCATGCCGCCGCTGAAGATCTCAAGACCGCGTTGATGTTCCGCCAGCGACTCGCCGGCAGCGACCCAAAGCGATGTGCTGTCGGGTTCAAATGCCGTGCCAGCCCGCCCGGCCGCCGCCACAATTCGGCCCCAATTGGCGTCGCTGCCGTAGAAGGCCGACTTGGTCAAAACCGAAGCGCCGATAGTCTGGCCAATTCGCTCGGCAGCCGCTTCAGATTCGGCGTTTACGACATCAAGCGTGACGAACTTGGTGACGCCTTCGCCGTCGCGCACAACCTCTTGCGCCAGATAGCGGCAGAGGTCGGTCAGCGCTGCCCGAAATGCGGCAAGCTCCTGATCGCTTGCGGGCGCTACGCCGCTTTCGCCATTTGCAAGCATAAGCACCGTATCGTTGGTACTGGTATCGCCATCGACGACGATGCGGTTGAAGCTCTCCTGAGTCGCGCTCCGCAAGGCGTCGTTGGCGGCGGAGGTACTCAGCGCAGCGTCGGTCACGATCACGCTTAGCATGGTGGCCATATTGGGCGCGATCATGCCGGCGCCTTTGACCATGCCAGCCAAGGTATAGCTGCCTTCATCCGTCTCGACGCGCAGCGAGCCCAGTTTGGGACGCGTGTCAGTCGTCATGATGGCGGCGGCGGCGGCGCGCCAGTCGTCACCGAGATTCGATCGCGAAAGCTCAACGCCGCGCGCGATTTTCTCCATCGGCAGGTGTGTGCCGATGACGCCGGTTGACATCACCAGCACCTGCTCCGCCGAGATATCAAGCGCGTCCGCCACCATGTCAGACGTGGCCCGCGCGTTTTCCAGCCCAATTGATCCCGTGCAGGCGTTGGCGCTGATGGTATTGGTGGCCACGGCTCGAATCGATTCGGGGTTGCTCGCCACACGCTCCATGTCCAGCAGAACCGGCGCCGCCTTGACTTTGTTGCGCGTGAAGACGCCCGCCGCGACGCAATCCACGTCGCTGACGACCAGGGAAAAGTCTAGCGCGCCCTCCTTTTTTAGCCCGGCATGTACGCCGGCGGCGCGAAAACCCGCGACCGAATCAATCGATGGGTTAATCTTCGACATCAATCTCCTCCAGAATTTGCGTCAGCTTCGCAATCAGCTCGTCCACATGCTGCTTCTCGACGATCAGCGGCGGCACAAAACGGATGACATTAGTTCCCGAGCTGACCAGCAGCAGACCATTTTCGTAGCCAGCGTTGACGACGCCCGCGGGCGCAATATCCAGCTCGACCCCCGCCATCAGTCCGCGGCCGCGCACATCGGTGATGTGAGGGCTGTTGATCTCGGACAGGCGCTCGAGCAAGTATTCGCCGACATCCGCGACATGCTCCATGAAGCCAGGGCTGAGCACGCGCTTGATCACGACTTCCGCCGCGCGCATCACAACGGCGCCGCCGGAAAATGTCGAGCCGTGGTCGCCCGGTTTCATCGCGCCGGCTACCGCGTCGGTGGTCAGGATCGCGCCAACGGGCAGTCCGCCAGCCAAGGGCTTGGCCAGCGTCATGATGTCCGGCGAAATACCCGCGAATGAGTGCGCCCACAAATCGCCGGCGCGCCCCAGTCCACACTGAATCTCGTCGAAAATCAGCACCGCCTCGTGTTCATCACAGAGCCGGCGCAGCGCCTGCAGGAATTCAGCCGTGGCGATATTGATGCCGCCTTCGCCCTGAATCGGCTCGACGATAACCGCGGCTGTATCAGAGTCGATGCATGCCGCTGCGCTTTCAATAGAGTTGAACTCGCCCACGACCGAACCCGGCATCATGGGTTTGTATGGCGTCTGGTACTTTTCGCTAGGCGTCATCGCCAGCGCGCCCATAGTTCGCCCATGAAAGGCCTTGGTAAAACTGACGGCTTTGGTCTTGTTCGGCTGCTCATTCATATATGCCAGCTTGCGCGCGAACTTCAGCGCTCCTTCATTGGCTTCGGCGCCGCTGTTGCAGAAATAGACTTTGTCGGCGAAAGAATTGGCGCAAAGCAATTCGGCCAGCTCGGCCAGCGCCTGCGTATGATACAAGCCGCTGACGTGGATCAGGCCGCGGTCCATCTGCTGCCCGACGGCTTCCATCAATTCCTTGTCGCCATATCCCAGCGCGTTGACGGCGATACCGGCTACCCAGTCGGTGTAGGCTTTGCCGTCGGCGTCATAAAGCGTGACGCCCTCGCCGCGCGCCAGGACAAAGTCGGGACGCGCCGCCACCGGCACACTGTATTGCTGATCTTTCTGAATCACTTCGGCCGTAATTGACATAGATCCCCTCTATCGTTCCGTCTCGATAAACGTGGTTCCGCCATTGTTGCTCCAGCCATCCAGGTCCGTGATGACCGCTTCCGGTATTCCCGCCGACAATACGTCGAGAGCCGCCAGCGCCTTGGGAATCATCCCGCCGGCGATGACACCGCCCTCGATAAAAGCTTGGGCCTGCGCCCGCGTGATGCTCGGCATAAGCGCGCCGTCGACCAATACGCCAGCGACATTGGAAATGAATACCACTTGGTTGGCCGCTATGGCCGGGGCGATGGCGCTGGTCACCGGGTCGGCATTCAGGTTGAAGTTGCTGCCCGCGCCCAGGCTCACCGGGGCGATTACCGGCGTCACACCGAGCTCAAAGAGGTCGCAGATGACTTGCGGCCGCACCGATTCCACCTCGCCAGTATAAGCCATATCGACTAAATCATGTCGCATCTGCCGCGCCCGCACCAAGCCGCGATCCACGCCCGACAGCCCTTGCGCGTCCACGCCAGCGGCCAGCAAATGCCGCACCAGACGTTTGTTAACGGCGCCGCAGAGCACCATCTCCACCAGCGCCAGCGACTCGGCGTCGGTAACGCGCAAGCCATCCACATAGCGCGGCTCGATGTTCAGCTGTTGCTGC
>LXNI01000950.1_pt1 | contig 28911 bp, 23 predicted proteins | sample 809091 | NCBI WGS metagenome assembly LXNI01 (sample SAMN04870527, study PRJNA318959) | sponge metagenome | biome: 01000161; feature: marine sponge reef; material: water | host: Sarcotragus foetidus | place: Greece: Milos, Mediterranean Sea | collected 2013-05-29 | depth 5-7 m | reverse complement strand
CCAGGGCCACTCTCGCCTTGAAATTAGGTGAATGATTGCGTCGCTTTGCCATCGTCGTAAAGTCCTCTCATCAGCGCAAAATCCACTCTAACGAACCTGTCCGAATTTTGGGGACCACTTCTGCCTGATAGTGGTCGGATACGTCCCGACGGGAGAGAATCTTCCATGCTGGCGATGGTTGTGAACCAGCGGCGCAGCCATCCGTTGTTGGGTGAGGATTTTCGACAAATGACCCGCCCGCGACGAGGAAATTCTTCATACTCCGAAGTGTATGCGTTGCTGTGGCTGACGCGGCGAAGCGAGGTAAAAATCGTAGATTTTTTTGGATCGTGGGGAATACCTCAAGGGTCGATATATCGAGGAATGCACCTAACGGTCTACTATGCTCGACGCTGTCTACCGGGACTACCGCAGCGTCATCTTGCCCGCGCAGTTTCAATTGAAGCGGACGTAAAGGAAACGCGGTTTATGGTTCTTGCCCCTGGAGGCGAGAATCCACGCCCCGAATTGGAACCCGCAAAAAGGTCTGCGGGCATTCGGCTCACCAAGAGAAACACGGCTATCGAAGAAATTCAGGCTCTTCGACGCAAACCCGGCTCGAGCACCACCCGATCCGCGCCTCGACGAACGCCAATTCACTTAGTCAAGGAATTGGCTCACTCAAATTGCTCGAACCTCGACGATTGCAACCGGAAAACCTAGGGGGATGAGAATATCGCCAATAGTTTTCCTCTGTGAGTCGCGTAGTGTGTCATTCGGTCCCTTGATCTCCTTAAATGCAATATCATCATTCTTCCAAACCGAGAGGTCCGGCCAACCGCTACGATATGTGTAAGGATCGCGTGCGAACACCTCAGCAATTTCTGCCAATCGACTTGCTCCGAGGGTTTTGTATGCCTCCAAGAGATGCCATGCTTTCAAGTGGGGAAAATACTCGAATTTCAGGTCAGATGCTCTCGCCAAGAATGACCAAGAGGATATTGTCCCCCCCAGCATGCTTTCCATGGTCCGGCGAATCCGACGAACATTCGATTTCCGAATATTCTCCAGAAGAATGCGCACTTCCGGTTCTGAACTCAGATAGTAGAGTGCTTCGACGAACGTTGACCTATGCGATACCGGGAGATTGGGAAAGGAAGCTGCCTTGATCAGTTGAAGAATTAGCCCGCCCTCCACTGCGCACCCGCGCCATCCAGTCTTTTCATAGTGATTAAGCGCTGCCTGTTCCAGGGACGTCCAGATGTCGGAGTGCCCCGCCTTCCATCGTTTCTTTCCACCGTGGTGTAGCGCCAATTTTTCTCGCGGAATCTTCAAGACAAAACCTACTGCCGGAAATACTCAGGATGTTCGGCGTCAGCACAAATTGGACAGAATGGGTCTCGTTTAGACTAGGCAGCTATGTTCACTTGAAATGGGTGTAAATTTCACGTGGAATGCGCTGGCCGCTTCTCTGCGAAGTTTCAGATCCCCTAATTCGATTGGGAACGGCTACCAAAATACTCCTCTCCACGTCTCTTTGCCTCTTCATGCCTTGCGCATACACTCGGCCACATACTCGTAATTTCGCTCTGTCTGGTACCTAAAGCTCTCTTACTCACCAATAGAATTTTATTGACCACCAAACAGCCATGCTCAAAACACAATTACCCTTTCTCGGCGTCCGTTACATTGGAGATCACTTTATTCAACTGTGATCCCGTATTTCCTGTCACGGGTCCCGCAGGATATTGCTGCCCGTGGTCGCCCCCATTTAGCAAACTCCCATGTCCCAAAAGGTCGATTTGTGCTCGTACGTCATCCGTATCGGCTCCCTCTTTCATTCCCTTCAAAGTACGCGCTACCAGTGCTTTGTGTTGATGCTCTGATTCTTCTCGAAGCCTCATCGTCGCGATACGCCCGGCCCAGAACGCTACGCCACCAAAGACGCTCGCACTAAGAAACCTCGTGATTATGGAATCCAGTCTCTGAACACTCCAGACTTGCGCTTGCTCGTCACCTCCGCCATTCGTCAACGTAAACGCAACCACCAATATGCCCGACGCCGCCGCAAAGGATAAAAGCGTCCACAAGTATCTGCTGTTCTTTGCACGCCGACCCTGCGCGTCGTATGCCTCGGCGATTTCATTGGTAGCCTCGCCGCTCGCTTCTGCTTGAGCGTGTTTCGCACGCTCTTCAGTTTCTTGTGCGTCCGCTCGTTTCCCTTCCAGACGCCGTGACGACCACATCGGAAACCATCCCCGCACGGCCCGGCCCAGCTCTCTTTCCAGATCTTCCACCGCCCGCATGTGGCTCACGCGTTCGCTCGCAGCGCTCTCACCCGACAGGTCCCATTCCTTTATCGAAGTCAACGTCGACAATATCGAATCAAGCGCCATCAAGGTTCTTTCGGCGTCATCGCCAGACAAGTCGTCGCTTGTGACTTCAGAAAGTTCTCTGGTGATCTGTTGAATTCTCTTGAGTGCCGGCAGTACGCCGTAGAAATCTATGTTTCCCCATCCTGAAATCGTTTCTTGAAGATTCTTGCCACCTATAATCGCTTCTATCTTTTCGCATGTTTTCGCGAATGGCCGAGACAGCAAACTTGCTCTCGCCCGCAATCCAGAATTTCCATCGCTGAAATCCACCGACTCGATCGAACAGGGCCAATCTGCCAATTTTTCCAGGGTGCTGGCCGTCCTCTTGACCCATGAAATTTTCTGATGTGTCGAACGGTTGCCGCTGCCAATCTTTCTGAAAAGCGATGTAAGTTCGAAGACGACATCGGATGGTGCTGCCTCACTTGATGTCCCGAACGCGTATTCCAACGCCCTTGAAACACGACCGCTGCTCATTTCGTGAAGCGACGCTTGCCAACTTGGACCCGCGTGAGTTTCCACTGACTTATTGGTTGGTTGCGAAAATAACTTAACCAGAACTGCTCCCGCCAAGTTAACGATAAACCTATCGTCACCGATGGATTCCACTCCGCGACTACCGAACTTTACGGTGCATTTCTTGTCGCTCAGGCAAGTCTCCGCACAGTTCGCTGCTATACGCAACAGTTCTGGAAATGTCACGGATTTACTTTGCACAATTCTCTCCCAAACACTTTAGCGGTCAGTCGGATTATGTAAGTGCCGTTTTCGAACACTGCCTACTATTGCCTGAGATCACCCCCTCCCAGGTTGTTTTTACGCTAGCAAGGTGGGGTCGGCTTAGCGCCCCCATTTCAACTCTTGGCTAACCCAGTAGGCTCATCGCCGCGGCAACTGCCTGCAAATATGGGATGCCCTTTTTCAATTGATCGAAAAACGCGCCCATGATCTTAGGGTTCTTGTCTACAGCGGCGATAAAGTCGTAGCCTGCGCTGGTGATTCTGGGAAATTTATTGCTTCCCAATTCCCACTCAGCGTGGCCAGCATCTGCCAACTGCTCCATGTGATGCACTCTATTTTGTTCCTCTTTGCTCATGCTCAAGTGTGCTGGGAGGTTCATTCTCCCAAATTCGTCTGCGGCCATAGTGCGGAGAAGCTCAAGCAATAATTCCGGGTCTCTCATGCGTAACCTCTTTAGCGTGATCAAAGTATTGGTCCGAAGTGCCGCACCCCCGCGTAAGCGGCGCGGAACGTTCGACGGAAGGTAAGGAGTCGTCTTTCGGGAGGTGGTTTTAGGGCTTCCCTCCGCACTTCCGCCAGACAAGGCGCAGCGTTTCGTTCTTCTTGCCCAGGGCTTGGCCGATTCTTGCTTCAGATTGTACCCTGGCCGCGCAAACGCACTCTTGCAACGCAGCCGCGAGCCCCTCTATCGCGTGCTTCTCCCAATCGTTAGATCTAGCCACTCGAATTCTCCCTCACATACGTCCAGACTTCGCCGGTTAAGGGCGGGGTACCAATCACGGGCTTTCCGATCTTCTTAGGTGTGTCCGCCATTTAGTCAGGAGAGGGCATTCGACTGAACAGACGCACTGACCGTCGCGCCACCGCTTCGAGTGTGTCCTTCGTCTTCACCGCCGCCATAACCATAGACACAGAATATTAGAAGGATCATACACAGCAAACAACATATGGATGAGCCCCCGAGAAAACTCCGCCGTCGTACTCAAGCCCCTTTGGCTACACGCCACGCCAGGCACAACCATACCGATCCGTAGCGACCTCAGCGCGATCTCAGACGGCTGTTGATCACCGGCGCCATGACCGTTGTGAGGCACGCGGCCCGACATGGCCCCACCGCGGACCCGTGGTTGACCGACATGCTGACCCGGGCGCCTGCGCGCCGTGCCGAGCCAGTTCAGCTGGGTGGATCATCGGCTGGTGCGCGAGCTGCGCAGCGACAATCAAGATGAGAATCCGTGTCGCGGTAGGAACGCTGGTTACCCAGCGCCCCCCGCACAGATCCCCGCAGGCCCGTTAGGGCACGAGGCTCCTACCTTGGGTGTTTGACGGCAAACCGCGTGTTCGGCCATGGGTGCAGAATCCGCAGCGGGGGCCAGAAGGCGTCCGCCAACCGGCCAACCGTGTCCCATGTAAAGCGGTCCTTCTGTGACCGGCGTCGCAAGACACGCAACCACATTCTCTTGAGTCGAAGCACAAACCTCTTGAGGAACGGGAAGCTGGTCGGGACTGCGTAGTAGCGCAGCCAACCGCCCAGAACCCTCCCAAGCCATGCGGCTACCTCGTAAACGTTGTGGTGCATTCGTCGGCGCAGTTCAGCCTTGATGCACTTGAGGGTTCGGTTGACTCGCTTCCCTATCGGCTTCCGCCCCAGTCCGAATCGGCCTTTCCGCGTGGTCCGGCAATAATGCGTGAACCCGAGGAAGTCGAACGTTTCGGGACGTCCCTCGCCCCGTGCCCGGCGGACCGCCATGGCGAACTTGCCGAACTCGATGAGGCGGGTCTTGTCGGGGTGAAGCTCAAGTGAAAACGAGGCCAGCCGCTCCTTCAGATCGCGCAGAAACCGTTCTGCATCCCGCTTGTACTGGAACCCGACCACGAAATCATCGGCGTACCGCACGATGATCGTGTCGCCACGGGCTATCTGGACGCGCCACTTCCTCTGGAACCAGAGGTCGAGGACGTAATGCAGGTAACTGTTCGCCAAAATTGGAGACACAATCGATCCCTGCGGTGTTCCCCGCAGGTCGTCCCGCCACTCGCCCGCTTCCATGACGCCGGCGTTGAGCCACTTGACGATCAGCCGGATAACCCGTCTGTCACCTATGCGGTGCTCAAGGAACCGGACCAGCCAGCTTCGATCGATTCGGTCAAAATATGACCGAATGTCTGCGTCGACGATCCAGTTGACTTTCCGCCGTTCTATCCCGAACGCCACGGCATCGAGCGCGTCGTGCGCTCCACGCCCGGGTCGGAACCCATAACTGAACCCGAGAAACTCCGGCTCGAATATCGGCAAAAGGATGGTCTCAGCCACTGCCTTCTGAACGATCTTGTCCTCCAGTGCGGCGATGCCAAGCGGTCGTGTTCCCCCGTCCGGCTTCGGTATCTCTACCCGCCGTGACGGAAGCGCCCGATACGCCCCGCTGTGAACACGGTCGTGCAGGTCGAGCAATCGCTCGCTCAACCCGTTTCCGTATTCATTCCACGTCATGCCGTCCACGCCCGCGGCGGCTTGTCTCTTCAGCGAGAAGTAGGCCGCGCTGAGCGCTTCCGTTGTCACGTGGTGCAGAAGCGCAGTGAGCTTCTCCTTCGGTTTCCTCGTGGCTGCTTGCCGTATCCGCTCCGCCGCCTGTGACATGCGAACCCGGCCCCGTGTCCGGTGCATGCTTTGGCTTCGCGGATTCCCCTTGGTTTCGGCCCTTCGCTCCATCGACTCCGCAGGAACGGGTGTTCCGTTGTTCGCCGACTTCACAGCTACTATGCCCGAATCCGATTGCTTTAACTCGTTCATCGTCGATTCGGATTACCTCCTTCTTCCGCGGCCCCGGCACGACTGCCAGGGCGAGTCAAAGCCCTCCCGAGTCCCGGCGAGGGGTGTACGTGCGTCCCTGGATTCCTCAAACAACGCGGAGCCCGGCAGACCCCCGCCATGACGGTTCCGCAGGTATTGCCTTCGGCCGATGAGAAAACCTCGGCACTCCGGACCATAACGTTTTCGCTGCTCAATCATCCCGGCCACACGCGCCGCTGCCGACGCTTCGAACGCACCCTCACCCAAGCAAGTGGGAACCCGACGTCATTGTGGTGTGTCCAGTGCCAGCGCAAAAGGCGAACGGATTCTCGGAGATGCTTGTGGCCTGTACTCCAACGCGAAGTATAGGAAGTGCAGTGGAAATAGACATCAGGGTAGATCAATCCTTGATGCCTAGTATGTCTCAGTATCGACCGTGTCCAGGCTCCCGAAGGCGGATGACCTCATTTCAAGCGCCGCCTTCATCGAGCTTAAGGCTGCGGATCGGTTCCACCATCCAGCCGGCGGGGTGAACCAGCTTTGGCAGATGGCCTTCACGTGCCTGAAGGTGATCGGCTAGAGCTGGTTCTACCTGTTCACCGTGCTGGCCCCAATCCAGGAGGCGGACAATACGTTTGTCGACCCGTTGGCGCTGCTCATTGAGGCAATGTTCCGCGCGAGCTACTTCTTGGTCTGGATATTGCACGATTGGATTCTGTAGGCGGGTAAGCAGAAGGCGCTGGAGTCGCTGATCGCCGAGGCCCGCGAGAGGCTGGACGAGCTTTCGGGCGGCGGTTCGGACTGATCGCTATGGGTAATTCTGGGTCCCAATCGCGCCGTGACCGCATGAACCTGACCGTGACGAGCGTCGTGCCCAAGCTTGTTGACACACTAAAAGCGCCAAGGGACTATCGCTGATCGATTCAGCGAATCAGGAATGAGCCCATGCCGGAACACGGAATCAGGAGTACTTATACGCAATGTCCTTTTCAATTGTTAACGCGCGATCATCGAGGCAAGATTCTGTCCGCTGGCAGCGCCTTTTTCTTCGATACTGATGGTGACTGGTTCCTAGTCACGAATTGGCACGTCGTTAGCGGCCGCCATTTCTTGACCCGGGAGCCGATAGAACTAGGAAATCCATTCCTTGAGCCTATTGCTCTGACGGTGAAGCTCTCGTCGTACGAAGTGGGGAATCGGCAGAAGGGCACTTTTGCAATCGCGCCTTACGATATTCCCCTCTACGATGGCGAACACCCGGTGTGGTTTGAACATCCTGAATTAGGTGCCAATTGCGACGTGGTTGCAATTCCGCTGAAAAGACCGGCGTCCTGCCCAACATTCATGCACAACGCGGCTAATCTCGTCAGCAAGGACAACATTCCGGTAAAACCCGGATGCACAGTCTTCGTGATCGGCTTTCCCCGCGCGATCAGCGTCGGTTTTGGCTTGCCGTTGTGGAAGTCTGGCTATGTCGCATCGGAGCCGCACTACGATATCGATCTTGCGGGATCGCTCTCGGAGTTTGGCGGAATGCAAGGCGGCACGCGTATACCAGCGTTCTTCGTAGATGCACAAACCCGTGCTGGCATGTCAGGCTCACCAGTGTTCGCCCGCTACTATGGTTCTTGGGACACGATAGATCCATACCGAAAAATCGATCCCAATGAAGACGGGTTCTGGGAACGTGATGATGTGGCGCTGTGGGGGAGCGAGGGCACGCAGTTCATAGGCTGCTACAGCGGTCGCGCTGCAGCAAACGAAAGCGAAGCGGCGCTGGGACTATGTTGGCGAAGGGACGCAATCGAGGCAACTTGCCGCGGCCGTAAGCTAGGAAGCAATCCGCACTTCAGTTAGTCGACTGACGATTCCAAGAACAGAACCGCGCGGCACGGCGAATAATTGCAAAGATTGGTTGCTTGATTACCGCGACTGTGCCTTGTAAGACTTCGCCGCGAAGTCTTACAAGCTGGCCGCTACATCATCGTCAGATCTATATTCCGTTTGAAGGTGCTAACGTTGTTCTCAGCGACCTACTGCGCTAGCCCGAATAGGGCACCAATAAGGAAGTAAGGCTCCAATAATTCGATATAGTTCAGTTTCTTAGGCTGATATCTAACGCATCGTCGCGTTTCAGTCTGCCGTCCAGTTCAAAGGGGTGCAGCACTTGTCCGGGCTGCTAGCCATGCGGCGGCTGAAGGAGAAAAGTAATGTACCAACGCCACTTCGCCCTGACCCGCCTGCCGTTCGACACCCCCGGGCAGACTGACGAATTGTTCGACTCCGCCGCCCGCCTGGAGGCCGAGGCGCGCTTGGGGCACCTGATCGAGTTGCGCGGCATCGGGCTGCTGACCGCGGAGGCCGGCAGCGGCAAGACCACCCTGTGCCGGCGCGTCACCGACGACCTGCACCCGGGGCTGCACCGGGTGTGCTACGTGTCCCTGACCACCGGCAACGTGATGGACATGTACAAGAGCATCGGCTGGGAACTGGGCCTGCCCACCGAACACTCCCGCGCCGCGGCGTATCGCGCCATCCAGACCGAGATCACCCGCCTGGTCGGGGAGGCCAAACAGCAACCGGTGCTCGTCATTGACGGGGCCTGTCAATGCTGAAGTAGTTTTCCCAGTTGTTGGTTTCAACGTCCTTCAGCCGCACAACTACGACATCTCCTCAGAGGACCAGAAACAACGGCTGTTGAACGATCTGCTCAACACCGAGATCGATGTTGTCGTTAAGTCCCCGGAGCGGCTCTATATCGGAGAGGCCAAGTACAAGAGTGGCTTCCACGCCGACGGCAACCTGGTGCTTGTCCACCAGATCGTCAGGCAGCACGTGATGGCGCGCCTTCTGGTCCACGTCGCTGGCAACAAGCTGAAGGTCGTACAATTCGTCATCACCGAAGATCGCAAGAAACGCAGGTGCCCGACCAAATCCGATTAATGATGCATCGAGAATGGATGGAGCCGGACCATCGTCTGACGTGGGACCAAATCAACGCGCTGGCATCCAGGCCGCCGAACCGCAGGTGCGGATGAATTGGCGCCCGGCAGCAACATCGGTGAACCGACCGCTTTAGCTTGACACGCTGGAGGCAACTGCCCTCGGTGCGTCCTGGCCGCCGCCCTATTTTCGTGGACCGCCTGCTTCACCTCGCGCAATTCACGCCACCCACCCCCTGAACGGACAGAAGGCCCTGCACCTTTCGATGCAGAGCCTTCGTTGAGGCACTCCAACCGGCTTGTCATCGCCGGTTTAGGCCTGCTGCCCGCAGGCAGTCTTTCAAGCCCGACTTAGCGGGAACACATGGATTGTGACGCCTCGCAACCCTCGAATCAAGTCGTGACTCACGTTCATTTAGAGCCGCCTCCGGTGCTGAAGTTCCCGGCCGCCGCCCTCAATCCGACAGTCCCAGCGCGAACATCACACACCGCCGAATCGCGGCCAGGTCCTCGGCGCTCACCGGTTCGGCGACGTATATCCGCCTGCCCCGGCGATCCCGGCCGATACGCACGCGGTCCAGCCGTTCCAACGACACCGCGGTTGCCATGTCGCACTTCGCCCACGTTTCCATCCTACCCAAGTTTCCCGGCAATGACTCCGGGTCCATCCGATGGTGAAACCGCTCCACGGGATCCGGGACCGCGGTGCTCAGCGGCACGACCGTGCACAGTCCGCTTGAGCGCCGCAACCTCGGCGATATCACCACGACCGGCCGTTTCTTGACCATCTCCGGCGGCCTGAATCCCGTATCGAAATCGCAGATCAACACCGTGCCGGGCCTGGGGTGAAACCTGAGCGCCATCGTCGACTACGAACCTCTTGTCGGCACCGAACGCGGCGACGGTTTGCGAGAACACGAAAAAGGCCATGAAGCGCCAACGTGCCCCAAAGCCTCTGAAACCCATCCTGATTAGGACCCAATACCTTGTCGAGAAAATATGCAGCTTCGTGCGGAGTCCGCCCAACCGGCAGACCTCTGAATCCTACAATTCCAGGTCCATCCCGACCCGTTCCTTCTGCGGAGCGGATGGGGCTTCCACCGCTGTCTCCGATTCGATTCCCCTGGCCGGAACGGGCGAACGGTCCATCGCCGCGCCCGCGTCGCGCGTCAACTCCGTGTTCCTCGGTGAGCTCTTGGCCGGCGTTTCCGGTGCCGGCTCGGGCGTTCCGATCCCTTCGAGCGCGGAGATTCTTTCGCCCGTCGCCTCCTCCAGGTGCTCCTTGAGCCTCTCCGCGTCGTCCGTCACCAGTTCGGCCCGGTACCGCGCGCGGCTGATCTCCACGTAGAAACTCTTCTGCGTGGTCAGGTGCGGGTGGCCCGCCTCCATCGCCGCGATCACGTTGTCCACCGTGCGGCCCTGGAACGCGTGCACGGTGGACGCCCAGGCATGGTCCAGATGCCGCAGCGCCGGGTCTCCTTTTTCCAGATCCAGCGTCCGCCCGTCCTCCAGTTTGAACGAGACCTTTTCGCCTTTCACCGCAATCACCTCCGCCGTGCGGCTGTTCACCAGCCCGTGCCCGGCGTCGTTCTTCGTCCAGCGGATGCGGTCCCCGGCGCGCAGTTCGATCTCCTCGCGTTGATACACCTCGCTTCCGCCCCTGAACCCCGCCACCTGGGCCGGATCCCACCGGCGGCTGTCGTCGCCCGGATCCGCGAGCAGCACCGTCCCCGTCTTGCGGTCCACACGCTCCACGACCCGCTCGTCGCCCTTGGCGACGCCGAGGCGCTTGTACGGGCGGTGAAACGCCACCACGTCCCCCGAGATATAGTTCTCCGCGAGCCCCTTCTCGGCGCGCGTGTAGCCGCGCGACACCAGACGTTCGCCCTCGTACCTCCACCCGCGAATGACGCCCTCGCGCGCGAGCCGCTCGCGGATGTGCGCGTTGATGTCCACGCGCAGCGCATGGCTCGGCGCCATGACGCCGGTGCGCCCTCGCATCTCGGGCGACAGTTTCAGCCACCGCGCCGCCACGGCGCCGGCGATGTTGTCGGGCTCGACCTGCGCGACGTTGCCGCCCAGCTTCCCGAACGCCTTTTCGATCTCGCCGGCCAGGCTGGCTTCCACCGCGGCTTTCAGCTCCGGGTTTCGCTGGCGCATGATCCGGTCCATCGTCGCGGTTTCCATGCCCGCGCCCTGCAACTGCGCGAACGCCTTGCCGGCGTCCACGGCGTCGAGCTGCTTTTCGTCGCCGACGAGCACGACCCTCGGCAATCTCAGTTCCTTCGCGATCCGCAGGAGATTCCTCATCTGGACGGTGGAGGCGAGCGAGGCCTCGTCCACCACCAGGACGGATTTCGAAAACGCTTTCCGCAGCGTCTTTGCGCCCTTTTTCGTGAGCCGGCCTTCGGCGACGCCGGCGTTGCGGGCCAGGAACCGCTGCAGCGTCTCGCTCTCGATGCCGGCCTCGGCGGCGAGCGTCTTGACCGCCGAGGCCGATGGGGCGAGCCCTATCATCCTGTATCCCTTCTTCTCCGCCAGCGCCCTGGCGCGGCGCAGCATCGTCGTCTTGCCCGTGCCGGCGTAGCCTTGCACGCCGATCACGCGGTCCTTCGACGAGAGGATCAGTTTCACAGCCGCCTTCTGACCGTCGGTCAACGGCCCCCGGTGCAGCCGCCCCTGCACGATCCAGCCCTTCATGATGGGCCGCTCCCGGTGCCTTCCCTCCCGCATCAGGCCGATGCTCTCGCGCTCGTCCGCAAGCGCCTTGTCCGTGGTCATGCCGTCGCCGTTCTCGAGCGCCGGGGCGAGGTGCAGCCGTTTTTCGGACACCAGCAACCGAATCTCGCGCTCCGCGCCCTTCACCGAAACGCGCCCGGGGTACATGGCAAGCGCGGCGGTCAGCAGGTCCGTTCGGGTGAACACCGCTTCCCGCTCGGACAGGTGCGCCGCGGCCCATTCGACGGCCTCTCGTTCCCGCCCGCTGTCCGGCTCCGGCGGCGCCTCCGGTACCGGCGTGTCGCGATCCGCTGCCCGTTCGGAGTCCGCCGCGTCCAGTGCCGCGATGTCCCCCTTCGACAGAACCCGAGGGTTCGTCATGCGCATCCTGTCCGTCTCCCTCGCACGCTCGACGACCTTGCCGGCATCGAATCCCATCGAAGAAGCCTGTTCCTTCCAGTGCCCGCGCAGCGCGTCCTTGTCCACCTCGCGCTTGTGCGCCCGGGTCATGAGCGCGGCGCGCTCGGCCATTTTCGGGTTCTTGTCCGGGTCGCCCAGGCCGCGCTCGGCCATCGCGGCCTCGATCTCCGCGCGGCGCGTGGAGAACGCCTCGATGACCTCCCGCGATACGCCCGCGATCTCGAACCGCCCGTCCGCGTGGCTCTTTTCGATCTCGTAGCCCATCCAGTCCAGCACCGCGGCCAGTTCGCCGCGGTAGATCATGCCGATAAGCTTCTGGCTGCGGTACAGCGGCTCGTTGGCCATCGTTCTCCATTTGCCGTCCTCTCCCCGGACCATGTTGGCGAGCACCGCGTGGCTGTGAAGCTGCGGGTCGAGATTCCTGGAAGTGTCGTGGCGGAACGTGGCCGCCACGGTTTTCTGGCCCTTTGCCCGCACCATGCGTCCGGTGGCGGGGTCCCGCAGCCTTGTTTCCGCGGCGTTTCGCTCCACCCAGCGCAGCGCCCGCTGCACGGCCAGGTCGTGCGCGGCGACGATGCGCTTGTCCCCGCCGATCAGCGCCACCAGCGACACGGACTTCGGCGCCGAGAACGTGAGATCGCGGCCCGGGCGGTGGGTGATGCTCCCGTCCCGGCCTCGCTTCCCCAGCCGCGGGCCGTCCGGCACGTGCCCGGTCAGAACGTCCTTGAAGGCATCCGGATCCACGGACCCTTTCAGCCCGAGTTCCGTCGCACCCCGGCCCGCCCAGGCGCTCGCCGCCCGGTGTTCGGGGTCGTCCTTCGCGTAGTAGCCGTCGCGTTCGTAGTAGGAGATGCCCTGGGATGGGGAGGCGACCGCGCCGATGGAGACGACCATCAGGCGAAGTTCACCCGTTTGCCGCGCCCGGTCCCGCCGTCAGTCTCGTTCGCCGGCGCATCCGATTCCTCGGCCGCGTCAATCTCTTGCGTGTCCAACCGCTCGGCGCCGGCATGCGCCTCCGACACCGTTCGATGCGTGCGTTCAGCGGCGGGACCGGTATCGGCATTGTCCGGCACGGCGTGCTCGTCGATCGCCATCGCCCGTTGCTTCGGCTCGGGTGCCGAAGCCGGGGAGTGCTCCGCGGGCGCGCCCGCCGCTGCATCCTCCGTCGCAGAGCTTTCCGGACCCGCAGCCTGCCGCCCGGGCGCCTCCGAATCCGGCTCCGGCCCCGCCCCTTGCGCGGCCCCTCCGTTCGCCGGACCCTCCGGAAACGTCCGCGGCAGGAATCTCTCCGCCACCTTCGGCCGCTTCACGTACCGGAGCTCGATGCGCGCGACGGGGTGGGGACCCGGGAGTTTCAGGTAACCGTTCAGGTTCGGCAGCCGCATGATTTCCGACGGCAGCGCCAGCGCCTGCACTTCCCGCTTCGGGCTCAGCGTGACGCCGTCTCGGTAGGGATCGGCGCCGTAACTCACGCCCTCGGCGAACTCCTCCACCTCGCTTCTCCCCAGGCTGTCCGCCGACCACTGCGCGGTGTCCCGATCCGGGGCGGCGAAAACGACGCGGGTCCCGCACAGGCCCGACAGAGTCTCCGCGCCGTTGCGCCCGTAGAGGTCCCGCAGGGCCGAGGCGACCTGCACGCCCAGCACGAAACAGCCGCCGAACTGGCGGCTCTCGGCCAGCCCCGGCTGAAGGCTCGGCACCTGGTGCAGCGTGGGCAACTCGTCGAGAATCACCCACACGCGCCGCCCGTCGTTCTGGTCCAGCGATAGCAGCGCATTGACCGCGATCTCCAACCAGGTGGAGATCAGCCCCCTCAGACTCGCGTGCTGGTCGCCCCTGGACGTCAGGAACAGGAAACCGCTGTCGCGGTCCCTGGAAATCCACTCCCGGATGGAGAACGGTCGTCCGCTGTCCGCCAGGACCTCCATGGCGCCGATGTTGGCGGTGAGCATGGCGCGCACCGAGAGAGCGGTTTTCGGGTTCTGCGGGTCGACGATGGATTGCGCCACGGTGCCCTCCATGGCCTGGGCCAGCTCCGTCAGGTCCGTCTTGAGCAAGTGTTCGACCAGCACCCGGTTTCTCTTTTCGCCCTTGCTCCAGAGCACCCCGGCCCCGTTTGAAAAGAGCTGCCGCGCGGCGGTGACCCAGAACGGGTCCACCGTGTCCTTCTGCTGCGGGATCAACGCGGCGGCCATCATGTCGAAGTCCCTGGAACTTCTCGCCTCGAAGAACGGCGACCACCTCGGCGCGCGGGCGTCCAGGGGATTGAGCAGCACGTCGCGATTCGGATCGAAAAACGCCTGCGTGTAGCTGCCCATCTTGTCGTAGATCACGCAGCGCTCGCCCTTGTCCCTGATCTGCCGCACCAGGTCCGAAATCAGCACCGTCTTGCCTGAGCCGGTGGTGCCCGAGACGATCGTGTGCTGGGTCTCGGTGCGGTCCGGGTACGGCACACCCGCGATTCGGTACGGGGCCGGTGCACCCGACATCGCCCGCAAGACCCGCCCCGGCAGGGGCTCGATCTGTGCGCGCAGCACCCTGGCGGTCACGAGTTCCGCGCCGCGCAGGCGTTTGCGGCGCTTGAGCCGGCTGCCGCGCCAACGGAACCACACCAGCATCCCGAGCACGACTCCGGCGCCCATCCTCGCCCCGAGCCACATCCCGGCCTTGAGCCCGTCCGACATGGCCTGGCGCACCGCGATCCACGGCTCGTACGCGGCGATGTCGGCGATCTCCGCCACCACCGTGTCGCCGTTTTCCAGCCGCACCTCCTGCCCGGAATCCGCCGCGTAGCCCATCGCGAGCTTGACTTCCGCCAGCGTGAGCATCGTCACCGCGTAGGTGTCGTAACCGAAGTGCGCGCCCGCCACGCGCACGAGCGGGACCGTCACGGTCAGCACAACCACCACCAGCAGGCCCGCTCTCGCGAGCTGGCTCCACATCCGGATGCCGTGAAAGACCGTCTGGCCGCCGCGCACCGTGTCTTCGCCAAGCGATTTCATTATCCCTCTCCCGTTTCCCTGTCATGGATTGGTTATCCGAATTCCGTCCCGCGCCGCCGAGCGTCCGAGACGGGCTGCGTTCCGGGCGAGGCCCGTCCGGGCCCTGCGGGCGGCAGTCCCGCGGTGTCCTGCGCACGGCAGTGTCTTGCGCACAGCTATGTCGCGCGGACGGCTATGTCCCGCGGACAGCAACAGCCTCCGGACGGTCATGGTGGTCTGCGCGCAACCCTGTGCCGACCGCAAGTCTCCGGCGGCCGGTTCACTCCTGGCCGGTCCCCGGGTGCTGCCGCACGGCCACGTGCTGCCGCAGGACAAAGACCGGGCGGGCCTCACTTCCACCAACTTCCCCATTACCCCCCACGGAGACTGTCGACATGAAATCGACCCCAAACGACAACGCCGCGCGGCGAAACGCGCGGTGGATGTTCGCTGCGTCCGCACTGGTCATTGCGGTGACATGCGTACTCGACACGGCGGGAGCTCTTGACTGGATAGGAGCCTTTTGCCTCGTCGCGGTGCTCTGCACCATCGCGGCCACCTTCGTTCACGCGCTCTGGCGGGGACTCCGCCACCGCGACTGGTCCGCCTTCGCTTGCCAGGCGCTGGCGCCCTGCGAATCCCCCGCAATCGGAGATGACGACAGCTTCGCCACGCGAACCGGCCGATACGCCCACCTCCGCATCCGGGCCGACCGCGAGACGCTGATGCGCGAGGGCGACCGCTTTCTTCAGGACCGCGATCACTCCGGCTCCCTGGGCTGATCGCCCCGCACGATCTCGCCGCTTCGCGCGTCCGCCGGACCGGTATCGGGCGCAACGTTGCGCGCGGTGCCGTAGATTCGTCCGGCGAGCCACCCGCCCACCAGCGGGACTTCCTCCAGCACCTGCTGCGTCATCGGCTGCGTCCTTTCGGACTCCACGGCCTCCCGGCCTTCCTCCACCGCGGCTTCCGCGGTCCCGGTGCGCTCGCGCCGTTCGCCCGCGCGTATGGCCATCGCAGCTTCGGTTTCCCCGCGCGACACGGCGGCGGGCATGTCAACGTCCTCCGGGACCGACGCCTCCGTCGCGCGGTCCCTGGCGCCTTCCGACCAATCGCCGAACGCCGTGCCCGTGGCGGGCAGTTGGACATCGCGGATATCCTCCCGGGCGTCGTCGAACGTCGCGCGGCTGGGCACGCTCGATATTTCGGGGGCCGATGGCGCGGGCAACCGATCCGACACGAACTCCGCGGCGTACTCGCGCAGCGTCTCGGCCTCCTCCGGCGTCTGCGGGGTTGCGAGCCGCACGGCCCCGCCGACGCCGATGGAACGGCCGTCCGCGCCGGGGCGCTCGGCGAGCCAGGCGAAGAACGGCTGGCCGAGATCCCGGTCGATGGCCTGGGCCTCCGCGCGCACCTCGGCCGCCTGGGCGCTCCAGTTTTCCGATTCCTGATAACTCGCCGACGCCCGGTCCTCGAACCGTTCCATCCGCATCAGGTTGCTCCCGAAGCTCTCTTCCAGACTCGCCAGTTCGCTTTCTCCTGTAGCGGTGGAGTAACGCCTGGAGGCCTCGGCCACCTGCGACCACAAATCCAGCACCCGGTGCTGCTCGGCGTAGTCGCGCATCCGGTTGAACGCCTCGGACTCGATGGTCTGCCCGCGCCAGCTCGCCCGTCCGCTGGCGCCGAGGCGCACCACCTGGCCGAACCCGCCGCCGAGACTGGCTTCGGCCGTCAGCGTCGCGGCCTGGTCCTTGGTGATGCCGGCCATCTCCGAGAGCCGATCCACGTGGCTCGACAGGTCCTGGGCCTGCTGGGACTCGGATTCGGTGACGCCGCGGGCGTGGGCGGTGCCGACGTTCACATCCCGGGAATGGCGCTCCACCATCGCGGTGGCGTCGGTGGCCGCGGCGCTGCGCGCGGCGGAGGCTTCGGCGGAAAAATTCTCGGCCACGCTTCGGGATTGCGCCGCACGGTTCTCGTGGCTCGCGGCCAGCGATTCCGACAGGCGGACGCCGGCGGCGGGCAGGCGGCTGGTCGCCACCGCCGCGTCGGCAATGGCGGTGCCGTCCGCGGCCACGGTGTAGGCCGCGCCCTCTGGCGTGTACCCGGAATACCTGTCCGTATCGACCTGGGCGGACGTGCGCACCTGGCGTCCTTCCAGCGTCGCGTAGCGGTGCGTGTCCATCTGCGTGGAGCCCAGCGATAGGTTGCCGGTGGAGCCCTCCCGCGCCGCGCCTATGGCGGCTTCCTGCCCGACGTGCAGCACCGACGATGCGAGCGAGGTTGCTCGCCCGACCCCGTAGGCGAGCGCGGCGGCCAGGAACGGCACCGACATGGACAGGTACCCCGACATCACCGCGACATCGGCGGCGACCGCGCGTATGCCGGCCTGCGCCACGAGGGAGATTCCCGCATCCCCGCCCGGCATCAGCGCCGTCGCGGTCATGCGTTCGGCGGCCTCGCCCAAAGCGATGCGGTGCAGGATCGCGTACAGCGGTCCCCAGCTCTGCAGCCACACGAACCCGCCGATATACGCACGGAAGAACGCGCCCCCGGCGGGCGTGAGCATGAGCAGCACGGCCATGGGGAAAGCGCCCACGTAGAGGCACTCGAACACGATCCGCAGCAACGGCACCCAGGTTTCGGCCTGCCGACCGATGGCCCGGTACGCGGCCACGGTCTGGGCTTCGGCGCGGGTCTCGGTGTAGGCGCGCAGCGCCGCGGCGTTACCGGCCTCGCTCGCCCATTGCTCGCCCGCGTCGTGAATGGCGTTCAGCAGCATTTGCTGGCGGATCGCCTCCGCGGCGCTGCGGGACGCCCCGATCAGGAAGTCGTGCGCCGCCGGCAGCGCCGCGATCAATTCCGCCCGCGCCAGCGCCTCGGTGGCCGCGCCCGGGAACAGCCTGAGCCCGAATATCCCCGTCGCACGGTCGATCTCCGCGGCCCACAGGGCGCCGAGCCGCGCGGCGGAGTCCGCGCAGGTGACGATCTGCACGTCCACCGGCGTCGCGCCCGTGGCCCCGGCCGGCTGCCTCGTGGCGAACTCCACCAGCCGCGCCGGGGAGGCGCCCGCGGAGGGCGAACCGGTGCTCGTAACGAGCCCCCAGAGATCCGTGGTTTCTCTCAGATCGTCCGCGGAGATGTGCCCGAGCAGCAGCGCATGGAAGATGCACTGGCGGGCGTAGTTGCGCAGATTGCGGGCGAACACCGCGTCGGTGACTTCCATGCGGGTCACCGCGTCGGCGAGCCTCGAGCCGAAGATCATCCCGTGGCGCTGGTAGGTCAGGTCGTTCGGGAGCGTGAACGCCTGTTCGGTGAGCCTCGTCAGCCCGTCGCCCACCTGCGAGGTGAGGGAAGCGAAGAGCGCCAGTCCGATCGGCACGTTCGCCACCACAGCAGGTCCCAGCGCCGGGTCCAGGCGGTCCACCACGCGCACGGTGGCTTTCGGCACGATCATCGCGCCCCACACGGCCGTGAACATCAGCACCCACTTGGCGTTGTCCTTCCAGGAACCGCCGAACGCGGTGCGGAACAGGATCCACGCCAGGCCCGCCACGCCGGCCAGTTGCGCGAGCGTCAGATACGCGCCCCCGCCCGTGATGGCGGCCACCGCGTTGAGCAGATCGACGAGATAGACCCCGCCGCCGAGTGTGAACAGTTCGTACATGGCCCTGCGGGCGGCAGGCGCTAGCGCGCGGCAGAGCGCCGAGGATTAAGGTGCGCCAGCACCCTGGCCCCGGGAGAAGGCGAGCGCCGCTCTGAGGTCCGCCGACAGGGCGCCGGCGAGTTCCGTCTCGATGAGGCGCAGTTTTTCCACGACCGCGAGCGCGGTGTCGAACCGCTGAAGGCCCTCCTGGCGGTGCGCGGCGAGCGCGATGCGGTTCTGCCGCAGGCCTTCGCGCCAGCGTTGCAGTTGGGCCCCGTCGGCGATGTCGAGCGCGCCTGCGCGTTCCTCGACGATGCGGTGAAGGTCCGCGATCCAGACCTGCAGCACGTCGAGCGCGACCGCCTCGGCGAGCGCGTCCACTTCCTGGTCGATCACCGCGCCCCGGTAGGCCGCAGCGGCGTTGATGACGCGGTAGACCGGCAGCGTCGTGAGGTTGACGAGCCCCAGGGCGTCGGCCGGCGGGGCGGTGTCGGTGCGGACTGCGTCCAGCAGGTCGCGCAAGAGCCCGGCCACCCTGGCCCGGAACGCGCGGTCCGCGGGCACGTTCACCGTGCCGAGCGTCGGGTTCAGGCACTCGTCCGGCGTGTCGCAGTCGTACACGGGGAGGTTCCCTCCGCCCTCCATGAGCATCTCCGTCACTTCGCGGTCCAGCGCGAGCGGTTCCAGCACGCGCACCGTCGGCGTGTCCGTGGAGGCGTCCGTCTCCGGAGCGGTGACGATCACGGTTCCGGTAATAGACATGGCGAACTCGCCCAGTTCCGTGTCCGATCCCAGGAACGTGGATTCGCTCACCGCGCGCCACGCGTAGTTGACGTTCACCGGGACCACATCCTCCAGTTCGCCCGTCGCCGCCGCCAGCGTGGAGTTTCTCTGCCCGCCCGCCCCGCAGCCGTGGCGCGCGGCCGCGTAGTCCGAGAAAATGCCCTGGGACGTGCCGATGGCCGCGCAGATGGCGGCGCTCGCGCGGTCGTTGGTGGACCAGGCCGCGCCCACCAGGGATTGCGCCATCTCGCAGGAGTTGATGCTCTGGTTGTTGACCCAGTTGGCCAGCGCCCGCAGCTTGCTCATGGTCTCGGCGATGACGGGGGAGATTGTCTCCAGTGCCAGTTCGAACGCGAACCCCGTGGCGTTCTGGGCGATGCCGCGGGCGAACGCGACGAGCTGGTCGGAGTCCACGAACGAGAACGCGCCCGCGAAGGCGTCGATGCCGCCGCAGCCGGCGCGGAACGACGGCAGGCTCACCGTTGCGATGCGTTCGGACTGCACCGGGGCACGCAGGTACAGATTCCCAAGGGTCCAGTGCCCGGAGGCCTGGCCCTCGAACGCGGTGGGGCCGGTGGTGTTCACCGCCGCCCCGTCCCAGAAGCGTTGCATCTCGGTCAGGACGTCCGCTTCCGCGACAGCGGCGGTGGCGGCCAGGACCGCGGTTGCACCGAGCAATCGGGCCGCGAAAAGCAGAACCGTTGCCGCTCCCCGCGGTCGCCGAGGCCGTTGCCGGCGAGCTCCACGCGGCCGATGGCCGCCACCATTGCAGGACCAACGCCCCACGGGCATTTTCTCAAGCGCGCGTTCAATAGTCATTACCTGCCTCCAGCGCCGTGAGCGCGTAAATCCGTTCGGCGAGCTGGTCCTCGGCGATGACGCCGAACGACACGGGCAGGACCTGTCCGGTCTCGGTATCGAACAGGACCACCGCGGGAACCGGGGCACCGTCGAGGCCGAGTTCCCTGGCCCGCCCGTTGTCCGGCACGGCCTCGGGCCAGCCCTCCAGCGCCTCTCCGGTCATGGACACGGCGAGCACGTCCAGGCCGTGGCGCAATGCGAACGCCCTGAGCAGCGGCCCGAACACCCTGCAACCGGCGCAGCCGGCGTCTCCGAGGTAGATCAGCCCGTACCGCTCCCCGAGGTTCGCCAGTGCGTTTTCCCGCGCGGAGCGCCGGTCGTCGGACCAGAGTTGCTTGGCGAGTGCGCCGGCGGGGCGGGTCAGGGTGTAATCCAGTTCCGGCGTGGACCACACCACGCGGCGGAACACATCCGAGAAGGTCGCGGCGCGCTGTAGGGATTCCTGCTGGAGGTAGAGGTAGTCGGCGACGTTCTCCGGCGTGGGTTCGAGGATCGCGACGGCGCGGGAGGCTTCCAGCGCCTGTCTCATGCGCTCGATCTCTTCCACCGCGTTGGTTGCCGTTGTGTCCGGGACGGAGGCGTCCGGCTCCGGCGCAGGCGGGTTGTCCGGTGCATCGGGTCCGCCCCCCGCAAGGGGGTCGCAGTAGAAATGCCAGCCGAGCGAGGACGACGCGCCGGTATCGCCGCACCAGTCCTTCCACTCGCGCGCCGCGGGCGCCAGGCCCGGGAACAGCATCAGGCACACGGCCGCAGATGCGGTTCCCGCTCGCAACAATCTGCGCAACGCAGTTGCCCTCAATGCAAATTTGCGCCATGCAGTTGTGCTCCACGCAGTGGTGCTCGACGCAGTCGCGGTCAACGCAGTCGCCTCAGTCATTGCGTTCGTAAAACTCGCCGATCCGCTCGCGCATCGACGTGCCCGTACTCTCTGAATCCGGCAGGTCGATGCCCGGCGGCTGGCTCGTGTCGAGCAATGTGGCGGTGTATTCCGACAGGTCCACCCGGTCGAAGTCGATCCTCTGGATCTGCGCCGCGGTGAACCCGTCGCAGTTATCCCAGCCGATGCCGAGCTGGGGTCTCGCCTGCTCGTGCAGAATGCGTCCGGCCCGGGACGTGAACACGCACCAGGCGCGGTCCCTTCTTCGGCAGATGCCGAGGATGCGCTTCGCGCAGTATTCGCCCCAGTAGTGCGTGAGGCCCTGCGAGCGGGCTTCCGCCAGTTCGATCTCGTGGTCCTCGCAGCCCAACAGCCCCGCCTCGATGAAGATGCCCGAGTCGGTGCAACAGTTTTGCCCGCCCAGCAAGCGGATCGTGCAGAACGCCCACTCGCCGGCGAAGATCCGCAGGCTGCCCCTGTCGAACTCCTCGCCCCCCATCTCCATGACCATGTTGAGCTGCGTGGCGGCGTCCGCGAAACCGGTGTTGGCGGGCGTGTCCACACGATCGCAGCCCGCGCCAACGCAGTACGTCACGCCGCCGCAGGACCCGCCTGTGCCCGCGTCGTCCAGGTCCCTGCCGCAGTCGCTCGCCGTGCCGGAGGCGAGCCCGCCGGCTTGCCAGTCCGGCAAGTCGGGGGACGACTGGACGGTATCGGCGCGGCGGATGCCAGGCTCCTCGGCCGATACCGAGACGTCCGGACCCGACAGGACCCCCTGCGACAGCGCCCGTCCCACGCCCCCGCCCACGTTGTCGGGGTCCGCCAGGGCACTTTGGCCCGCGCCTTCGAGTTCGCCCGCCGAAAGGCCCGCTTGCGAAATGTCGGTACCGGCGAACCCCGGCACGCCGAGCGGTTGCGTCGCGTCGGTGGCCACCGCGCGCGCCGCGGCCTGTCCCGCCGCGCCCACCGCTTGCGCGGCCGCTTTCGCGGCCTCGTCGCTGTCCTGCGCGGCGGCCGCGCCGGGCACGGCTGCGCCGAGCAGTACCGCGCCAATCGAAAGCACCGCGAGCCACGGGACAGCCGACCCACCTGAAATCGATCGATCGTTCAATTGCCTTCTCCCCTGAGCGATTCCAGGTGCCGCCGCGCGGTGGCGCGACCGGGCCCGCCTTCGCGCGCAATGATTTCCAGCGCCGCTTCCAGCCCGATGTTGCCCGTGACCAGATCGTGCGGCGGGACCGGATCGGACGAGCAACCCCGGCTTTCGCACGGCGGCACGCCGCCCGGCACCACCGCCACGGCGGGCACGTGCGCGACCCGGAACAGCCTGAACAGCCGCGGATCGAGGGCTGCGCCCTGCAGGGGGGCTGCGGCTGCGCCGGGCGGACCTGCGGTCGGCAAACCTGCGCCGGGTGGAAATTCGCCACCATCGAATCCATGCAGCCTGTTTCGGATCTCGCTCGCGGTCGGTGCGAACCCGCCCGCCTTCACGCCCCGCAGCACCAACGGCGCACCGATCTTCGCGGCCTCGCCGCTCCACTGCCGCCAGCTTGCCTCCGGCACCGACAGACTCATGAACACGATGATCTCGGTGCTGGCGGACGGCACACTGCCCGTCCGCGCGCCCGTCACCGCCTCCGCCACGCGCGCAGCGTGTTCTTCGGCCGGTACGGGAGGCATTCCACCGTCGACCGGCGCCTTCGACAGCGCCCCCTCGATCACGGACTGCGCCCAGGCGTCCAGGTCGTTCTCCAGTTGCGCCGCCCGCTCCGATTCCGCCGCGCGCAGCGCCGCGTCCACCAAAGACCGGGCGCTCGCCTCCGCATGCAGCGGTTCCGGCGACGCCTCCTGGACCCAGCCGCAGATCGGCCACGCGCCGATGACCGCCCACGCGGCCAGCGTTCTCGTTCTCTTCATATCGTTCATTTCACAGCAGGCAACAGTGCCGTTTTCTCCACAGCAAATACCCGAAGTTCTCTCCGGAGACGGGCAATTCCCTCAGCGATTCCCACAGCACCGTCGACCTTCCGGTGGGGTTGCAACCGAGCCGCGGAGACGTGGCAGGGACCGGCTGGCTCATCTGCCAGCGGTACTGGGTCTTCTTCATCACCGGCATGGGGTAGTTGGCGCACAGCGCCGCCGAACCCGACGTGCCCCAGGCCAGTCCCAGCCGGTGCAGCCGGAACACCATCCGCTCGGCGGCGAGCAGCGACGCCTGCACGCCGCCGACGTGCGCGGAGACGGCGCCGGTCAGGGGATACATGCCGCCCTGGCATCCCGCGCACCAGAACAGTTCGTCCCGCGGCAGTCCCGCCGACGCCGCGGCGCAGTCCGCCGCGCAGGCGGCTTGCGCCGGAAGCCCCGTGAACAGCACCGCCTCCGGGTGCAGCAGGAACGCCAGTTCCTCGTCGTTCCAGGTGGGGTCCAGTTCCGACACCCAGGCGATGTCCAGCCCGCCCGATTCCATGCAACCGAGGTCCAGCAGCGCCCCGATCCAGGACAGCAGCGGATAGACGTAGTAGTGCACGTGCCAGACCGAGCCCGAGGCGCCGTCTCCGCCGGAGGAACCCGTTCGGCCGCGCCCTGCGGATATCCCCGCGTCCACGGTCAGTCCGCCCAGGTTGGAAAAGCAGTACGGGGTGCGGGACACGTCGATCAGTCTCGCCGGCTCCCACAGCCCGATCGAGAGCCCGATCCTGGGGATCGGCGTGCCGCAGTAGCACAACGGAGAAGAAGGGTTCGGTGTGTCGGGCGCGCCGGCGGCGCTGCCGATCCTCGCCGCCCCGATGGAGATCGGGAACAGGCACTCCCAGCACACGTCCGTCAGCGGGTTCACGAACCGCCCGGTGCAGGCTTGCGCCTGCGCCGCGCCCGGCAGAAGGGCTGCGCCCAGCAGACCGGCTGCGGCGAGCAACGCCACTGCTTGCAGTGCGGGCCGAATGGGCGTTTTTCGGAGTCGAGTCATTGCATGTCCTCCAACTGGGGCTCTGCGGGATCGTCCGGTCCTGCACCGCGCAGCGGGTCTGCTCCGCGCAGCGGCACTTCGTCGATGCGCAGCTTGAGTCCTTCCTGGCGCATCCGCGCGGGGGTGGCCTTGAGGCCGAACCTTGCGGCGAGCACGCCGGCCTGATCGAAATAGAACGCGCGCCCGTGCGCCCGCGCGAGATCGAACGGCCGTCCAGAGAGAAGCACGATCCGCGTCGGCGCCACCTGCGCGAGCGCCCATTCGACCTCCACCGGGCGCGTGCCATCTATGAACAGCAGCGTCTGCGTCATCGGGCGGTGCGACAGGGGCTCGATCCGCGTGCCGGCGAGCGCAATCACAGTCCCGCCCGGGCCCACGACGTCTTCCTGCACGACGATGGCCGGATCGTGCAGCCAGCTTCTCGGTTCCAGGGCCGGGACGATCCCCGGCACCGGCGGCGGGGCTTCCAGCCGCGCCCTCGCGCGGGCCTTCGCCTCCTCCTCCATCCGCGCCCATTCCCGGGAGCGCTGAAGCAACTCGAGCGTGTCCTCCACCTCGTCGAGCAGGTCCGATTCCTCGATGAGCCAGACCTCGCCCCACACGCCCAGGTCCTTGGCCGAGACGGGCATGGACGCGTCCAGCAGGCCCGCCAGCCACAGCGCCGCGACCAGCCGTCCGCCGCAGGTGTCGGCAAGGCTTCTCATGGCGTGGACCCCGTTTCGGGGGGCGCGTTCACGAGCGGGCCCTCCAACCCGAGCCAGGGCAGATCGGGCAGCGTCACGGCGCGGCCGCGGATCCGTTCCAGCGGCACGAGCCCGATTTCCGCGTAGCGGCTGTCGTGGCTGTTCGGATGATCGGCGAAGAGGAAGAAATGCCCTTCGGGCACCCGGCCCGAAGCCACGGGTTCGAGCGTGCGTCCGTCCAGGGATGCGGGTTTCGCGCGCCCGATGAACCGGTCGTCGACCCAGACGCCGCGGTTCTCGTCCATATGGATTCGGTCGCCCGGCACCCCGGCGACGGATTTCAGATACGGCGCCGCCGCCCCCACTGCCTCCGGCGGATCGAAGACCACCCGGTCGCCGAGGCCCGGCGTGCCCATCGGCACCACGAAATACCCCCACGCATTGTCCGACCAGGACCCGTTGACATGAATCCGCGACGCCGCCAGCAACAGCAACGCCCCCACCGCGGCGAACCCCGCCACCACTCGGTTGTTGCGTGTCCTGCGGACGGCAGCCATGCGGACGGCAGCCTTGTACGCGGCAGTCACTGCACCGCTCCCGAGCCGTCTTGCGCATCCCCGGCTGGCGCGTCCGTATCCGGCGTTACCGGCGCCCATGGAGCCATCGCGGCGCGAATCTCCCCGGTGTAGTCCCGCGCGCCCGCGGCCACGGCGTGCGCGGGAAACAGCGCGACACCGTGCCGCCGAGCGACCTCGTTGAGCGCCGTTTCAAGCTCCGTCCCCCAGGCGCGCGCCGCCTCCGCGGTGGCCTCCGGGGAGTCCGCGCCACGCACGGCTTCGGCAAGAAACTCCGCGGTCAGGTCGTCGAGACGCACGGTTCCGATCCGCGGCCCATCGCCGCCGAACTCCACAAGCGCGCCCGCGAGGAACGCCCCTGCCAGCGCGGCCGTGGCCCAGAACCCCAGACCCGGCCCGGCGAACCGCATCGTTCGCGCCGCCGTTTCGGGTTTTCCGACCGCTGGGCGCATCGTGATATACGCCCGCGTCTCCCGGTGCTTGAACCACGCCGTGCCTTCGGCGTCGTGGTGCATGTACATGTAGAGACCGGCGAAGTTCGCGTCCGCCGGGTCTTCAGACAGCACGCCGCGGCGGATCGCCTCCTCGAACACCGCGTCGCTGTCCTCGGCGATACGCATGGCCCGCGGGCCGTCCATTGCGGCCGCCCGCGTCATTCATGCACTCCAGTCTCGACCTGCGCCCCGGCGCGCGTCCCCGCGGCGCCCTCTGCCGCCTCGCCGTGCACGACGAACCAGATCACCACCGCCGCGATCGCGAGCTGGTAGACGAGGATCAGCAACAACCCCGACGCGAAGACGCGGAAATTCATGTCCCGCCACCCGGCGCTTGCGTGCGCTCGTCGCACACCGTCAGCGAGCGCTGCGCCAGCGAATAGAACGCGAGGCTTCGCCCGCCCCAGCAGCAGGTGTTGGCCAGCATGTGCCCGATGGCCACGAAGTCCACCGCCTCCGCCGTCAGCCCCGCGGGATCGCCCGGCCAGTTCGGTGCGGATCGATTTTCGCTCACGCTCATCACGCTCATCCTCCCTTTGACTCCGTCAGCACGCGATGGCGCTCAAGCCACTGCCTCTGCGCGGCGTCCTCGCCCAGCGGCTCGATTTTCACGTCCAGCGCCGGGAATCCCGTGCGCTCGATGCGCGCACCGCGCGGCAGATCCCTCCGGGCCGTCTCGTCAGCCATGCGGCGGATGAACCGGAGCATCTCCACCCACGCCTCCGGGACGTCGCCGGCGAGCCCCGCCGCGCGCAACACGGCGTCCGCCGCCATCGGCCCCAGCCCGCTCGGCAGCAGTTCGGAGAACAGCGCGTGCAGCGCGATCCGGTTGCGGTCCGCCACGTCGAGCCCCGACAGTTCCAGCAACAGCCCGTCCACCTCCGCTGCGCCAGTCACGGCCGCGCCGGACAGCGACGCACCGCGACCGTCCGGTGGGCCGTTCCAGCGCACCGTCCGCGCCAACACGTCCGCCAGCGCCTCAATCTCCATGTACCGCAGCGCAAAACGATTCTTGCCGCCGGTCGCGCGGCCCTCCGCCACCTCGCACAATTCCGCCTCGCGTAGCTCGGCGAGCCACACGTGCATGGCGAGCACCCGCCGTTGCGGCATCTTCAGCACCGCGAGCGTCTCCACCGCACGGCTCGCGATCACCGCGTGCTGTGCCCGCGAATAGTGCTTGCGCACCCCAATGTGCTGGCGCACCGCGGACCTATCACTCGCTCCAGACGGTTCCCCCAGGCCGCAATGACGGCGCGGGCCGAACCGCCCGTGCAACGGCGCCCAATAGTCGGACCGGGCCAGGCTTCGGGCCAGCGCCTGAAAATCCACATCGCCGGAGTGCGACACCGGCGAACCCCCCGGCCAGAACAGCGCCTGGTAGACGGGTACCGCGCTCACGCCGCCTCCGCGTCTTTCGGATCGATTCCGAGTCCGGTCGCCGATCCCTCCGCCGCCGTGTCCGCTGCGTTCGCTCGCTGTTCCCGCCGTGTGCCAGCACCCTGCTGTGCGCCAGCACCCCCGGCGATGCGCGAGATCGCCTCCTCGGTCGAGAGCCCCTCCGCCTTCAATTTCTCCACCGCGGCGAACGCCTCGCCCTTGCTGGAGAACAGCGACACCGACCAGGCATCCAGTACCAGCCGCGCGACGCGCCAGCCGTCCGGCCCGTGAAGCACCAATTCCGCGTAGCGTCCCCCGACGGTGGCGAGGCTCTTCAGCGCCCGCTCCATCCCCCCGTCGCAGTGGATGCGCTTTTCGGACTTGAGCAATTCCACCGACTCGTCCTTCTGGCTGAGGAAGATCACCCAGTCGGCGTTCTCCCACGCCGCGCGTGCGGCGGGATTCGCGTAGTAGTCGTTGACGGACTGCGTGCCGGTCACGAGCGCGCCGCGGTATTTGCGGGCCCGTCGGGCCGCGCCCTCCAGAAACGCCTTGCTGCCGTCCCCGGACAGCAGATCCCACGCCTCGTCAATGACGATGGCCTTCGGCACGTTGCGGTCGCCGTGGTACATCCTCTGCGTGGCCAAGAACACCACCAGCATGAGCACCGCGCCCTGCACGTCGCCCCGGCCCTTGAGTTCGGCGAGTTCGAACACCGTGAACGAAGCATCGAGCGCCGGCACGTTGTCGCCGGCGAAAAGCCTGCCCGACGCCCCACCCGGGCACCACGGCCCGAGCGCCAGACCCATGTCCCTCGCCCTGCCGTCGGTGTGCTCGAGCAGGTGCTTTTGCACGTGGCCGAGGTCCGCGTCGTTGCCCGCCCGGTTCCATGCGCACCCGATCGCCTCGTCGATCAGCGCCGCCTCGATGTCGTCCAGCGTTCCCCGGCTGCGGCACATGCGCCGCACCACGCCGCCGAGCATCGAGAAACACTCCTCCCGGTAGTCGTCGTCGGCTTGCGCGGCGGCAGAATCGATCATCGCGAAGGGACTTATATAGTTAACTAAGCAGTTATCTGGTCCCGCACGGAACGTGATATAATGGCGGGTACGGAAATGGCCTCCCGTACCCTGACTTGGAAAGGGAAGATGCCGGTAGCGGGCTTCGAACCCGCACGGCCAAAGCAGAGAGCAAGCCTCCGCGAGCCACCGGATTGGTAATCCGGCGTGTCTACCAGTTCCACCATACCGGCCAAGGCCCTCATCTTAACAGGTGGGGGCCTTCTTATTTCTCTGTGCTATAGTCTCCCCGCTACTGCTGTGCGAGCGGCCCAAGTCGGGTTGCCCGCCGAATACAACAGTCCTTACATGGCTCGGGGTAGCTCCTTGAGTCGGGGCGAATAGGCTGGACCCTTCATGCGTTCGCATAGTGGTAGCAATGGCCCGGCACCTATGGTGCTGGGAATAGGCGAACCCCGGCCAAGGGCCTAATCTCGACCGGGGTTCTTACCGCGCACTGGATGGTAATGCTACCGGCGCGGCGGGCGCAGACTACCACACTGTAACCGCCACCGCACAACCACAGCCTTGTCCAATGAGACATGAGCCTGAACGGGGGGCGTAAATCCAACGAGACATGAGCCTGTAGGTCGGCGTCTGGGATCATCGGAGGATGATCGTGACGTTACAGACGCAGCGGGTTCA